>Ga0302324_100004260_pt1 | contig 31758 bp, 34 predicted proteins | sample Palsa_T0_1_FD_201949 | JGI IMG/M metagenome (GOLD analysis project Ga0302324, IMG submission 201949) | Peat permafrost microbial communities from Stordalen Mire near Abisko, Sweden - Palsa_T0_1 | ecosystem: Environmental > Terrestrial > Soil > Palsa > Peat permafrost | place: Sweden: Abisko... | reverse complement strand
GCTGGGGCCAGACCGAGTTCAGCGCCACGGGGAACCTCAAGCCGCACCATGAAACGATGGAGGATGCCCTCGCGGCCAGCGCATCGGCCCCGGTGGGCGTCCCGGTCACGGTCAACGTGCCCGAGGCCGGGAAGCTTTCGTTGAATATCGTCGGCGAGAACGGCGAGGTCATTCGTGATGTCCTTGGCGCGCAGCCCGTCCAGCCGGGCCAATACACCGCATATTGGGATGGGCGGGACCAATGGGGTTTTGCGCGGACGCCGGGCAAATATCATTGGGCCGCCTATTTCTCGCACGGTCTAAAGGCCCGCATGGTCGGTTTCGTCGGCTCGTCCGGCACTCCCCCCTGGCCTACCGATGACGGCAAAGGCGGATGGGGCGGCGATCATGGCGTGCCGACTTCGGCGGCGGCGGATGACAGCGGCATTTATCTCGGCTGGCTGGGATCGGAAGCCCAGAGGCAGATCGTAAAGATTGATTACTCGGGCAATACAATTTGGCGCGCCACTCCTTTTGTTCAGGGCGGCTTCGGAGACCTGCGCGCCCTCGCCACCAACGGGAAGTATCTTTTTGCCGCGTATAATGGCTTGCAGCCGATGATCGCCCGGCTCGATCCGAAGACGGGGCTCATCGTTCTTTATAAGAATGTCCCCGGCAATGGAACCACCGTGCCGGTGGAGTCGGGGTCAGCCTCGACAATCTCGCTGGTCAAAGCGCCGGAGGGCAGCCTGCCGGCGGAGGGCGGATACAATGGCATGGGCCGGTCGCCCCAGCCGTATGACGGCACCGAGCCGGATTGCATCGGTCTTGCGGCGACGAACAAGGAAGTCTTTGCCTCGGTTTATTCGCAGAACATTATCCAGGCCATCGACGTTGAATCCGGCCAGCCGACCCGTACCCTCGCCTGCCCGCGTCCCCGCGGTCTCGCCCTCGATGCCCAGGGCAATCTCTACGCCGTCTCTTACGGCGCCGATCAACCGGCGCGGATCGTCCGGTTCGATGGCGCGGCGGGCGGCGCAAAGCCCGTGGTAACGGGCAACCTGGTAGCCCCGGTGGGCATTGCGGTGGACGCCGCCGGCAATATCAGCGTCACCGACGAAGGCCCCAGCCAACAGATCAAAACCTTCTCCGCCGATGGCAGGCTGGCGCGCACGCTCGGCAAGGAAGGCGGGCGCCCATGGGCCGGGACGTACGATCCGACCTCCTACCGCGATCCTTCCGCCATCACGTCGGACAAGCAGGGTGGCCTCGTCGTGGCGGAATCGTCCATCCCCAAGATTTTTGACCGGATCGACGCCGCTTCCGGCAAGACGCTCGCCCGCTGGTTCGGCGCCCCCGGCTATGGAGTGGAAAACATCGCGGACCCCGATGATCCCATGACCAACTATTATCCCTTCGAGCCGGAGGGTTTCGCGCGCGCAACCGTCCCCGGCGAAGGCAAGGTCGGGTTGCCCGATGCCTATTGGGTTCCGCAAAAAGCGGGCATGGAGGGAGTCGGAACCTTGTTCGGGGAGGGTTTTCCCAGCATCAGCACGCTAGCCAATGGCCGCAAGTACTTCATCTCCGATGCCAACCCCCATGCCGTCTGCCTGATCGAAGGTGACAACATCAAACCGGTCGGCCACCTGGACTGCTATAACACTCGCGACCGCCGCCGCCCCGACACCAAGAAGCCCTATATCGAGGTGTGGGTCGATGACAATGGCGACAATAAAGTCCAGCCGTCCGAATTGACGATGCTCGATACCGTGGCCGGCAAGCCCTTGCCGGGCATGTCCCAGGGAGCCGGCACGATGTGGATGGACCGGGACGGCAACGCCTACCTGACCACCGCCGCCAACAGCGTTCTGAAGATACCGGCCGATGGTTTCGAACCCAACGGGGCGATTCGCTGGAACCTCCAGAAGGCGAGTTTCGCCGTGCCGGTCCTCATGCCCAGCAAACTCAAAGGCCTCGGCGTCAGCCCGCGGAGCGGCCCGGTCGGCATCCGTGTCGACAGCGCGGGCAATTTCTATACCTGCATTACAACCACCGTTCCGCCGCTGACACCCGCGCTCGCCGGAAAAATCAGCGTGACCTACCCCACTATTCCGCAGTCGAAATGGTGCGTCTATGCCGATGAAGCGACCGCCAAGCGCATGCACGAGGGCCTGGGCCATACCGCTGAATCCAATGCGGTCAAATTCGCCAAGTATGGACCGGACGGGAAGTTGATCTGGATGGCCGGCCGCAAAGCGGTGGCCGCGCCCAATCCCGGCGAGATGTACCATACCTGGTCCATGAACGACCTCGTGGGGGACAACTACGTCTCCATGTGCAGCGAATGGGGCCCAATCTACTTCTACACCACCGACGGATTTTTCGTCGACGCGCTGATGAACGATCCCAATTCACTCCCCCCGGCGGGTCCGTACACGTTCGGAAGCGAAAACTTCAGCGGACGCGTCCAGGCCTTCGACAAGCTCAAGAAAGTTTACGCCTACGATCAGGGAGGCGTCTACGCGGTGGATGGTTTCGACGACAATATGCGCGTTGCCGGCGAGCAGCGGTTCAATGGCAGCGTGGTGCTGGACAAGACCTACGAGGGCGTGCCACAGAGCGCCATCGCCTCCAGCCTCCAGATCGCTCCCATTTCCGGTGACATCACGCAAAAGGCCGCATGGAGCGCCCTGCCTGAGGTCACGCTCAAGAGCAGCAACGGCGCGCCCCTAGCCACCGCAAAGGTCGGCTACGACAATCAAAATGTGTACGCCTGGATTCATGTGGTCGATGACAAACCGCTCCAGAACGGCGCCAATGATCCGAGCGTCGTCTTCAAGAGCGGCGACGTGGTGGGGCTTGATCTCGGCCCGGGGGGCGACCGCAACTCGCCGGCGTTGGGAGACGTGCGCCTGCTGGCGGCGAAGATGCAGGGGCAGGACCGGCTCATCGCCATGAAGCCGATTTCGAAACTGGCCCGGCAGCCGCAGCAGTATATGACCCCGGCATCGGGCACGAAGAGGTTTGACTTCGTGGGCGATGTCCCCGGCGGCAAGGTCCTCCTGACCCCCGATGCGGATCGCAAAGGCTACACGGCGCTCTTCTCCGTGCCGCGCGGCTTCCTCGAGTTCACGATTGCCCCCGGCACTCCGCTCAAGGGCGACATCGAGGTCCTTCTTTCCGGCATCAAGTCACAGGGCCTGCAAGCAGTCTCGCGCAATTGGCTCTATTCAGGCGGCCATGTGGAAACGACGATGGTCGACGATATCCCGACCGAGGCCTGGCTTTATCCCCAGTATTGGGGCGATATCGTCGTCAAATAGCCGCTCTCACAACTGATCCTCCGGAGTTCCTTGCCGGAGCTCCGGGGGGATCGAGCGCATGATGGGCTTGAACGCAAAGGAAATCCCCCGTTCCTTTTTTTGTGGTGCGCCAATTCAGACCATGTTCCACAGCTTTGCAGAGGGGAGGACTTTCACCCGATTTGACGGTGGTTCAGGGGCTCGGGGCATCTCGGATCGTCAACCCTGGCGCTGTTCACCAGCGCCGAGGCGCAGAGCGGGATCCGGTTTGCGGCGAGGCTGATGCCGCATCGGGCCGGGAGACGCGGAAATTCATGATCAGGCCGGCCGGCAGGGAATCCAGGCAACCGGATCGGCAGACGTTCGGGTTTTGATCATCCCTTTGGACCGAACCGGCCGGGGCGATTCGTCAGCCGCAGCGATCTCTCATCCCATCGGCGAGCCCGGAAAATTTTTGTTTCTGCGGACCACTCGCGGCAGACTGGTCGCGAGATGACCGATGTGATTGTAATTGGTGCCGGCGCCGCTGGCCTGATGTGTGCCAGCGTTGCCGGCCGGCAGGGCCGTTCTGTCGTCCTGCTGGAGAAAGGCGAGCGGATCGGCAACAAGATCCTCATCTCCGGGGGCGGCCGGTGTAACTTCACTAATCGTGCCGCCGGCCCCGAGAACTACCTCTCGTCCAATCCGGATTTCTGCAAATCGGCGCTTGCCCGCTATACGCCGGACGATTTCATCGCGCTCGTGGACAGCCACGGCATCGCCTACTACGAAAAGAAACTCGGCCAGCTTTTTTGTGACCACAGCTCGCGCGACATCGTGGCGATGCTGGAGCGCGAGTGCGAAGCGAGCCGGGTCGAGATCAAGACCGGCGTGAAGATCGAAGCAGTTCGACGCGCCGAGGCGGACGGAAGTTTCGTCGTCGAAACCGCGGACGCATCCATGGAGGCGAAGCGCCTGGTTGTCGCCACGGGAGGCCTCTCCCTGCCAAAACTCGGCGCGACCGACTTTGCTTACCGCGTCGCGCGCCAGTTTGGATTGAACATTCTGCCTCCCCGTGCCGGGCTGGTCCCGTTCACGTTCGGAGGCGAGGCACTCGCTTTTTGCCGCGCGCTCAGCGGCGTCTCCGCCGCCTGTTCGGTGCGGCTGGAGGAGAACGGGAAAAAAGCCCTCCGCCCCCCCGGCTTCACGGAGCACTTTCTCTTCACGCATCGCGGCCTGAGCGGACCGGCGATGCTGCAAGTTTCATCCTATTGGCAACCGCCCACGGGACTGTGCATCAATCTGTTTCCCGATGGCGACGCCCGCGCGTGGCTGAAGGAAAATCACGCCTCCGGCATGCGGCTCAACACCGTCCTCTCGCGCCGGCTTCCCGAGCGACTCGCTTCCGCCTGGTGCGCGGCGTCGGGACCGACCCGGATCATGCGCGCGTATAGTCCCTCTGATCTCGATGAACTCGCGCGCCGCCTCGAGAACTGGACGCTCCATCCGACCGGCACAGAGGGCTATACGACCGCGGAGGTGACGGTCGGCGGCATCGATACGCGCGATCTTCATTCCAAGACCATGGAGGCGCGCGCTGTGCCGGGACTCTATTTTATCGGCGAGGCGCTCGATGTGACCGGCTGGCTGGGCGGCTATAATTTCCAGTGGGCGTGGGCCTCGGGACACGCGTGCGGACTGGCGGTGTCGTCATGAAAAAAAGGCCCGCTCGGGTTCCTCGCGTGCGAACCCCGGCTGAGACCGCGCGGCGTGAGGCGATCGAGGAAATCCGCGCCATTTACCGGGAACTGGAAACACGTCCGGTCGATCGCGACTGCCGCAGACTCACCGAATGTTGCGCGTTCCGCGTCACGGGCCGCACGCCGCAACTCACCCGTGGCGAAGCGATCGTCGCCGCCAAAGCCCTGCGAGCCTCGGGACGCAAAGCCCTGCTGGAACGCGCGGATGGCTCATGCCCGATGCTTCGCGATGACGGCAAGTGCCTTATTTACCAGGACCGGCCCTTTGGCTGCCGGACGCATTTCTGCGCGGCGGCGGGCGGCCCTTACGCACGCAGCGAAGTAATCGATCTCATCCGGCGCCTGGAGGCAGCGGATGAACGGCTCAACGGCTGCGGCCCGCGCACTTTGCCCGTTGCGGTCCGAGACGAGTTGCGCCTGCTGGAGTAGCAAAACGGCACATCAGCCGTCCTCATTGAATTACCACCACCGGGCGTAGCTGACGGCACGCTGGACGTTGAGATACCAGAGCGGGAACGGTTTAGTCGAGGAAACTGTCCTGAAAACAGTCGCGTCCTTCAAAGGCGTCCGGGGTGCAAATCCCCGGTGCTCCGCGTCTTTTACCAAAATCCCCGTAGCTCAACAGAACCAGAGCCGTCCTTTCCTAACGGACAGATGCGAGTGCGACTGCCGCTTTTATTTCGGAAAAAAGTTAGAGCGGCTATCTCGCTTCGCTCGGTTCTCGCCGGGGACAAGGCCCGCATGGTGCAAAAGCAGCACGTCTGGTTCTCAGCCAGAAGACCTCGGAGCATTACCGGGTGCGGGCGCCATTTTGATTCCCTCCATAGCTCAAAAGCAGAGCACCCAGCCGATAACCGGGCGACCGGGGAGCGTTACCTCGTGGAGGGACCAATGGCTGTTTAGCTGAGAGAGATTAGCGCCTCCCTGAAGAGGAGGAGAGGCCGGCGCGATACCGGCAGCAGCCATCACTTTCTTGCGCCATTGGCGTAACAGCTAGCACCCCTGCCTTCCAAACAGACGGCGCCGGGGCAGCACCGTCCCGGCGCACCATTTTCAACGCTCCCGTAGCTCAATGTATAGAGCGCCGCGCTTCGAACGCGGAGGTTGCAGGCGAGATTCCTGCCGGGAGTGCCATTTTCCCCCGCGTAGCCCAAAGCAGAGGCACTCCGTTTAGAGCGGAGAAAGTGCAGGTGCGAGTCCTGTCGCGGGGACTTTTTTCGCTCCCGTAGCCCAAAAGCAGAGGCAACCGGCTTAAACCCGGTACAGTGTCGGTGCAAACCCGACCGGGAGCATAACCCCCTTCAAAAGCCCGTGTAGTCCAACAGCAGAGACATCCGCCTCAAAAGCGGACCAGTGCAGGTGCGAATCCCGCCACGAGCATTCTATTTCAAAGGAACCTGAACCGGACAAGCGAGCGGGGATTCTTTGCTAAAGAAATCGATCCGCGTCTTGCGGGTTGGGGAGCATGCCCTCCGCGTGAGTGCCTCGGCGACTGTGAGTTGATCAAGGTCGCGTGAATCATCGTTGTCGATGGAGGACCAGAGTCGGTCACGAACGTCGCGGACACCGTCGCCCGCCACAGCCGGTTCCTTGATCGACGCCATCTCCTTCAGGGCCGCCTGCGGGAAGTCCGGTTCGAGTCCCCGCTCAATCATTGCCTTGCGTGCAACGGAGGCAAGGGCGGTCCGGTCGGTAGACTGGCCGTGGAAACGCTGGGGTTGATCACTCAAGGTGGTCGGGTTGGAGCCGGTTGGTTTCATAGATATTCACTTCAACGGTGCAGAGGGACACGCATATCGGGATCACAGTTGTATCACGGGAAGCATCTTCAACACAAAACTCTCCTCACAGGCTGGGCGAACAAAGAAATCGTCAGAGATATTTCGCTTCGCTCGACGTTTTGGGAATAGGTTTCTGACGTGGACAAAGCCGCCGTTCTCAAGGCGATCGTAGACGTGCTTCGAGCCGAGTTCGAGACGCTCCACACCACGTCACAAAAAACCCGCGCCACCGGCAATGACGCCGAGAGCAAAGCAGAAGGCAAATACGACACGCGCTCCACGGAAGACAACTATCTCGCCGACGGGCTTGCGCGACAAGCTCACGCCACAGCCCAGGCCGGAGCCGCTTACGAAAACTTCACCCCACGCACATTCGGTCTGGACACCCCAATCGACCTCGGAGCGCTCGTTCAACTCGCGTTCCCGGATGAGACGCACTGGTTTTTTCTTGGACCCGCCGGCGGGGGCATCGAGGTTATCTGCGACGGCATACCAGTCACCGTCCTCACTCCCGGCTCCCGGCTGGGGAGACAGCTCATCGGCCTGAAAACTGGCGATGCAACAGCGTCTCCAAGAGCGGTGGTGCGCTCGGTGGAGTAGAAAGGTGGATGACATCGCTTCCGAGGACGGATTCTTCGAATACCGTTTCATGGGAGACGATCCCGGACATGGTGACAATCGCGGGCTCCGGGAGGCGTTCGAGGGCGCCATCATTCACGTAGGGTTTCACCCCATGGTGAAAGCCCACGTTGTAACCTAGCTTTGCTTAACTAAAAGGCGCAACCGCAGCCTGACCACACTGAATACCACCGTTATGAAGAATAAAATATTAGCCGTCACATTTCTTTCCGCCGTTCTTTTTGTAACCGGCAGCGCCATGGGGCAAGTCACTTCCCAAGGGCAGGAAAATGTCAAAAGCGAACCAAAAACCACCGCCCAGGATGTGAAGGATTACACCTACGCTGAAAAAGCCAAATTCACCGAAGAACTGAAGAGGCAGTTGACCGCGATAAACAAGGATATCGACCAGGTCGATGCCAAAATTGCAAAAGAAAGCGATGAAGCTAGGGCGAAAGCCAAACCCAAACTTCATGCCTTGCGTGTGAAGGCCGGCCAGTTCGGCAAACAAATAGACGCGGCAAAGGACGCCACCGAGTCAGATTGGGATCGCGTGAAGGAAGACTCCAAACACGCCTATAGCGAACTAAAGGATGGGGTCGACCGGGCACACAAGTGGGTGAGCGACAAAATCGCGCCTTGAGGGCGAAATTTCAGCAGAAGATGCGAGACACTTCCGAGGGAGGAGGCTTATGGCGATCAAGGAGTTGTCCGTTTCACGTGGCAACTATTGGATCACAGGGCGCCGTTTGCGCCCAACTGGCTCTCGTCTCTTGCGCTTAGGAGAAATCCGATGGCGAACAGCAAAGATGTCGTGGTCACCGGGGTCTCCACCGGAATTGGTTGGGGAACCACAAAGGTGCTTGTTTCAAAGGGATTTCGCGTGTTCGGTTCTGTACGCAAGCAGGCTGACGCCGATCGTTTGCAAAAAGAGTTCGGTAACGGCTTCGTGCCTCTCATGATGGACGTTACGGACGCCGACGCTGTACATCAAGCTGCCCAGAAGGTCGGTTCCATGATAGGCGACAGGAATCTGGTTGGCCTGGTGAACAATGCAGGAATTGTGGTGAGCGGGCCACTGCTTTATCTGAGGCCCAGCGAGTACAGGCGGCAGTTGGATGTCAACATGATCTCCCCGCTTGTCGTAATCCAAGCCTTCGCTCCTCTTTTGGGAACGGATAAGACGAGGCAGGGTCCCACCGGCCGCGTCGTAAACATCAGCTCTACCGGCGCAAAAGTTGCTATCCCGCTTCTCGGTGCTTATAGCTCCTCCAAATCTGGTCTTGAAGGAATGTCGGACGCGCTGCGGCGAGAACTGATGTTATTTGGCATCGACGTCGTGATCATTGAACCGGGCACCGTGAACACGGCGATGTACGACAAGGGCGAAAAAGAAGATCTGAGTGAGTTCAAGCAAACCGAGTATTGGGAGGCGGTGCGGAACTTCCAGAAGTTCATCGTCGCCGAAGCACGTAATAACGGCTTATCCCGTGAGCGTCTGGGCGAAGCCGTCCACGTGGCACTCACCACAACGAAACCGAAGGCACGCTACGCGGTCGTTCCGCAACGTTTCAAGAACTGGACTCTGCCCAGACTTCTTCCTGTGAGGATGCTCGACGCCCAGCTCGCAAAGCTGCTCGGACTCACAAAGCCGTATGAAAAATAAAACCATCCTCATCACTGGCGGCACGACCGGCATTGGCCTGTCCTGAACCGCTGGTTCTCACAGAAGCAGACCACTTTGTACCAGAGTGGGGCGACCCAGTTGCAAGGGCCGCATTGCGCTCCTTCGGTGATCTCTAGGAAGGCATGGAACATATATGATGTTGGATTGCGACGATCCGTTGGCCGTTCATAAGTTCTGCTCGATGCTGCCAGCTTTTGTATTCGAGGCGCGACCGGGTGAAGATCAAGGGCCATTACCGCCTTCCCGGTTCACGCCTTCTACAACACCGGCATCAACGTCCACGTCTGGATTCTGACCAATCCAAAGCAGCAAGAGAGACATGTCACGGTTTAACTCTTCGATGCGGGACTCCTGCGATTCAATGGTGTTGGCTTGCTCGTCGATCTTTGCCGATTGCTCTCGGAGCAGATTGCGCAGATTCTCCAGTTCGGCGAGGGTCTTGGCGTTTCGAGCGTGTGCAGCTATTATCTGCGCTTGAGCTTTTGCAAAGTTGGATTGTGCCTCTGCAACCTGCGATTGAAGTGCTTCGACCTTCGGTTCATTTTGTTTGGAGCAACTCGTGAGAATAGCGAAGCACGCTGATAGCAGAAGTGAAACTCGTCCTTTCATGATGATTTCTCCGGCAGGGTCTTTTGAGATCGAACCTTTCTTTCTCGAAAATCATTTTCCAGAGAAGCAGCCAGGATCAAGAAAAAAGTGCTGGCGACAGCGGAACATGAAATCAAGGACGTAAAACCAAAGCCGGAAGCTTCACCTTGGCTCTGGTACAGTGAATGTTCCAGACCAAGGGAAATGGGGCTTCGAGCCCCTGTCGAATGCTCACCGGCCACGTCTCTAAGTGATGCGGATTTTGATCACTTCCGAGAGCAAGCGGCTGCCACCGGTGACGGCGCTGCGCTCGCCGCCTGCTTCGTGGATGACAGGCGCGGACTCGCCGGTAATCGACGATTCATCGAGGATTGCGGCGCCTTCGATGATTTCGCCGTCGCGCGGAATAGACTCGCCCGCTTTCACGATGACGACATCACCCTTGCGCAACTGTTCCGCCGCAACCTACTCGGTGGTGTTGCCTTTGATGCGATTGGCAGTCCACTTCATACGCGCACCCGCACTGGAGGCGGGTGTGAGAACAAAGTGATCGAATTTCAGACTGAAGAGGATCACGGCTGTTCAATAGCGTTCAAGAGTAATGTTTTTCGCAATTATGGTATTTGATCCATTGACTGTTGAGAGTGTGTAGTTAGTGATGTCAATATTCCTGTGCGTGCAGAACGCCAACAATATTGCATCCTTGAGCTGCACGTTTAGCAAATGGTTGCTGGGGGAGTGTTTGTTGGTTTGTCGCGTTATAATAATCAAACCTTTCACCGGGTCTTGGCCGCCTCCGTGGAGGGGCGGCTTCGGGCTCGGCGCCCTTCAACGCGTTTATTTCCTTTTCCCGTCAGAAACCTCCTCTCTCCCGGTTGCAACTGCTCGTGACGAAGCGGCTTCCGCGCATCTGTTAAAGCCTGCGAACGACGGAATCTCGCGCTGGAAGGCGCGCTACGCCAAGCCGAACCGCGCAAGCTCCGTCTCGGCTGCCTCCCTGGAGTCGGAAGCGTGAATGGCATTGGCCATGACATCTGTGCCAAAATCCGCCCGGATCGTCCCCGGCTCGGCTTTGGCTGGATTTGTGGCGCCGGCGAGCGAGCGCACGTTTGCCACCGTGTTCTCCCCGGAAATTGCAAGCGCGATGATGGGCGAGGATTGCATGAACTCCTCAACTTCAGGATAGAACGGTTTTTCCAGCAGGTGCGCGTAGTGCCGGGCGAGAACATCACGGTCGAGTGAAAGCATTTTGCAGCCGGTTATTTCGAGGTTTGCCTTCTCGAAACGCGCGATGATTTCGCCGATTCGGTGAGCGCGCATAGCGTCGGGTTTGATCAGAACACAGGTTGTTTCCATAAGTATCTCTTGCTGTCTGTCGGGCGCGATTTCAGTTGTGCTTGCACGGGCCAGTTTACTGCGCGGTCAACAGAATGCAACGCTCGGCGACCGGAGCCTCTCAGGCCCTTCGCCGCCTCCGTGGAGGCGCCACCTCCGGCTCGACGCCCCGCAGCGCGTTGATCTCTTTTTCCGCGAGAAACCTCCATTCTCCCGGTTGCAACTGCTCGTGACGGAGCGGGCCGATGCGGCTCCTGCGCAGCGCTTTGACCTCATGCCCGAGCGCGTAGAACATCAGCCGGATTTGCCGCTTCAGGCCCTGGCGCAGGGTGACTTTCAGCCGGGTCGGAGAGACCTGGACGATGTGTTCGACCTTCGCCCGGCCGCCTTCGATGGAAAATCCCGCGAGCAATTTTTTCCCGAGTTCGCGCTCAAAAGGCTTTTCCAGCAGGACCTCGTATTCCTTCTCGATCTTGTATCGGGGGTGCGTCAGCCGAAGGGAAAGATCGCCGTCATTGGTGAGGATGAGGAGGCCTTCGCTTTCCTTATCGAGACGGCCCACGTGGAAAAGCCGGGGCCAGCTCTTCGGCAGCAGGTCGAAGATGGTCCCCCTGTCGTGCGTATCGGCGCGGGTGCAGACCACGCCGCGCGGCTTGTAAAAGAGCACAGTCAGCGATTTTTCGGGATGGATGAGGCGGCCACCCACCTTCACCGCATCGCCCTCGGCGACGTGCGTGGAAAGATCCGTGACCGGTTTTCCGTTGATCGTCACACGACCCGAGCGGATGATAAGCTCGCACCCCCGGCGCGATCCCAAGCCCGCGGCCGCCAGGAACCGGTTCAAGCGGATTCCGGATCTGTTTTGAGGGAGAGGGAGCTTTTGTTGCATATTTGGGAGGGGAGTTTATCACGGTTTGACCCAAACCGCCCCTCCAGTTAAATTCGGGCAAAATGTCGAAACTGTTGGTCCCCCGAAAAGCCGTTTATCGCCTTTCCCTTTATTACCGCAGCCTCCAGCGGTTGAAAGCCGGCAGGGTCTCGACGGTTTCGTCCGCGGCTCTCGCCAAGGCAGCCGGGGTGAAGCCGACTCAACTCCGAAAAGACCTGACCTATTTCGGACAATTCGGCACGCGCGGCCTCGGTTACAACGTGGATGCCTTGAGCGCGAAAGTCACCGAGGTGCTCGGCCACGCGCGTTTGCAGCCGGTTATCCTCGTGGGTGTCGGCCACCTCGGCTCGGCGCTTCTGCGCTATAGTGGATTCGCAAAGGAGGGCTTCGAGATCGTGGCCGCCTTCGACCTGGAACCGAGAAATCCGTTCCCGGAGATGAAGGTGGATTGCCTGGGAATGGAGGCGTTGAAGGATTATGTGCGCGCGAACAGGATCAAGATGGCCATCCTCGCGGTGCCGGCCGCGGCGGCGCAGGACGTTGCAAATCAATTGGTCGAGGCGGGAATCCACGGCATGCTGAACTTTTCTCCGATCCTCCTTCAGTTGCCCGGCGGGGTCGTCGTGAATAATGTCGATCTGGCGATTGAACTCGAATATCTGAGCTACCTCGTCCGATGAAAACTCCGGTTTTGGAACCGGCGGCCCGGATCGCGGCTCCGGATTTCAATCTCGATCTGACCCTCGACTCGGGCCAGGTATTTCATTGGAGGAAGAAGGGACGCGGCTACGTGGGAATGATTTCAGAGAGACCGTTTTACGTGGAACAGGAAGGGGATACGCTGCTCGTGCCAGCCGGCTGCGAAAAGCTCGCGAGCCATTATTTTGCGCTCGATCATCCGTTACCGGATATTTACCGGACGTTTCCTGACGATCCGATCATGGCGCGGGCGCTCGAATGCTGCCGCGGACTCCGCATCATCCGGCAACCGGCTTGGGAATGCCTCGCGACTTTCATCACCTCCTCCTTGAAGCAAGTCCCGCACATACGGCAAATTTCGCATGCGATCCGCGAGGCATTCGGCCCGGCGGCCCGGCTGAACGGGGCTGTTTTATATGCTTACCCAACAGCGGAAAGTCTTTCCCTGGCGACCGAAGAGGAACTTCGCGCGTGCCGGCTGGGATACCGCGCGAAAAATCTGCTGGCGACGGCCCGGGTCGTCGCGTCCGGCGGCATCGACCTCGTGGAGTTGGAAACGATGGACGATGCAAGCGCGCTGGACAGGTTGTGCGAACTGCCCGGCGTCGGCCCGAAGATAGCAAATTGCGTGCTGCTCTTTGCGTTCGGCCGCCTCCGGGCGTTCCCGATCGATGTCTGGATCGGGCGGGTTCTTCGGGAAAACTATTTCAAGCGGAAGCGGAACGTCACGGAGAAACGAATGCGGCTCTTTTCAAGCAGCTACTTCGGGGAGTTTGGCGGCTACGCGCAGCAATACCTGTTTCACCACGCACGGACGGCGGGAAAATGAGAATTGACGCGATCCTTTCTCCGCCGGAGATCGACCTCATTCCCCGGCGCGACCTGCGCGAAACGGTGTGTGTCGTTTTTGATATATTGCGCGCGACCTCTTCCATCGTGACGGCCCTCGCGCATGGCGCGCGGGAGATTTTTCCGGCGGGCACGATCGAGGAAGCGCTCGCCCTGCGGTCGAAATGGCCGGAGGCGGCGCTGGGCGGGGAGAGACACGGAGGGAAGATAGACGGGTTCGACCTTGGGAATTCGCCCGCCGAATATGCGAAAAAGCCGCCCGCAAAAATCATCACGACCACGACGAACGGCACCGTGGCGTTGCGCGCCTGCCACGGGGCGGCCGAAGTGATGGCCGGGGCGCTGCTGAATATGGATGCGCTCGTCCGCCGTTTGACGGCGCAGCCCCCACGCCAACTCCTGCTGGTCTGCGCGGGAACCTTCCGGGACGCGGCGCTCGAGGACGTGTTCGCGGCGGGGATGCTTTGCGCCTCGCTTCCGGAATGCTCGATGAGCGACGCCGCAAGGATTTGCAGCGCCGTTTTCAGCGCATACCGCGGAAACGCCCTCGGCGTTCTCGAGGAATCGCAAAATGGGCAAGCCTTGAAAAGGAATGGCCGAATGGACGATGTGAAATGGTGCGCGAGGGAATCGGTGTATGCTGTGCTTGGTATGATGAAGGAAGGAGTTATCCGGCCCGAGGATGTCTGAGCGAAACAAAATCCTGCTGGCGCTTGTTGTTTCGGTGCTGCTCCACCTCCTGGGCATTCTCGGGTTGATGACCTGGGCTTCGCTCCGGAGCAGCGCGCGTTCCACCCCGCCCGCGGATCTTGGGCCCATCGTCGTAACGGTCACGCCTCTCCAGAAAAAGCCCGAGCCGGTCGTCAGAGAGATGGCGCAGCCGAGCCCGACGCCGATGCAGATCGACTCGGATGGTCTCGCGAAGGCGGACACCACGCCGGTTCAACCCTTATTCGAATCCGACATCAATTCCCGCGCGGCGTCGCGACTGCCCGCGTCCGGACTCGCGCCGTTGCCGAGCCAGGAGGGGAAAGAGAGGCTGTTTCCTCAATTTGAGACAAAGAAGTTTTCCCTGGGGCCGCTTGGACAACCGCCGGAAATGGAGATGCCACCCGCTACAGCCGAGCCGCAAACAGCCTCGAGCCAGGCGCATCCTGAACAAAAGGAGGAGGCAAAGACGGCTGTCGCGGAGCCAACACCGGAGCCGAAGATTCCGAAGCAAGCCCCGACGCCGATCCCCTCCTCGAGCGCGACGGAGGATACCCTGGCCGTGAACGCCGCCCCGACTCAGACCCCAACCCCCGAACCGAGCGCGACGCCCACGGAGTCCCCCTCCCCGGACGAAATTCCGAGGCCGACGCCTTACCAACCGGCGATGCACAGCCCCAAGGTGCCGGACCTGGCGATGCTTTCGAAGCCGGCTCCAAGACGGCCTCGCCGCCCGGTTTATCAACCGGAGACGGAGGAAAACCGGATCCAGGGATCGATCTCGAACATCGGGTCGAAACCCGGAGCGGACGTGCTGAGCACTCCGCTGGGGCGTTACCGGAAGACGATCGCCGACGCCATCGGGTCGCGCTGGTACTTTTACATCAACCAGAAAATCGATTTGTTTACCACCGGCAGCGTCCATATTAAGTTCTACATTGATGAACTGGGGCACGTTCAAGACATAAAGATCCTCTCGAATTCGGGGAATGGCGCTTTCGGGGACTTCTCTGTACAATCCATCTCCGAAGCCGAATTGCCGCCGCTCCCGCCTGACCTCGCCCCGAAACTGGAGAACGGGCGGCTGGAGGTAGATTACACATTCACCCTTTATCCAAATTAGAGACAGTCTCTTAGCTTAGAGCGCGACGATCCAATGAACAAAGCTTCAGCCCAGGCGGTGATTCACTTCTTTCTCCAAGGGGGGTTTTTTATGATTCCCCTGGTGCTCTGTTCGATTGTCTCCGTGGCCGTGATGCTCGTGCGCGGTTTCGCTCTGCGGCGCAAGGTCGTGATGCCGCCTCTCGTGGAAAGCGAGATCGAGGAGATGGAACCGACCGGCGGCAGCGACCAGATCGTGAAGCTGATGCGGCTCGTCAGGCACGACCCTTCCTCCCTCGCCCGCATCGTCCAGGTGGGCCTTCAACATTTGCAGTGGCCGAAATCCGAGAACATCGAGGCGGTGCAGACGCGCGCCCGGCACGAGATCGTGCGGCTGGAGAGCGGGCTGGTCGTGCTCGAGATCATCGTTGGCATCGCGCCGTTGCTGGGACTGCTCGGGGCGGTGTCCGGGCTTGTCTCGGTCTTCGCGACGCTTGGCGAGAGCGCTTCCGGAACCGATCCGCGGGTCATTGCCAAAGGCGTCTCGGAGGCGCTGAGCACGACGATCGTCGGCCTGGCAATCGCGATCCCGAGCCTCATCGCCTACAGCTGCTTTTCCAAGAAAGTCGAAACCATGGCGGCGGAGATGGAGTCGATCACGGCCGATCTGCTGGCGAAATGTTACTACAAGAAAACCACCTCGGGTTACTCGCGGGCCGAGCTTTCCGACGTTTAAGAGGGCTGTGAAATTCTATACGCGACAGCGCCGCCTGCCGACAGTGATCATCGTATCGCTGATCGATATCCTGGCCATCCTGCTGATCTTCGTGATTGTTACGACGACCTTTCGCCGCGACCAGCCGGAGGTGGTGATCAAGCTGCCCGAAGCCAAATCGGCGCTCGCCGTGCCCAATACATCGCAACCGCTGGTTCTTACGATCTCGGCTACAGAAGAAATATTTCTCGAAAAGAAGCCGGTGACATTGGACAACTTGAAAAGCACGCTGGACGGGATGCTGGCGGCAACGCCCAACCGCGGGCTGGCGATCAATGCCGATACGAAGGCGCCTTTCGGGTTGATCATCAAAGTGCTGGATATCCTGAAAGATTCGGGCGTGAGGAACATCCCCGCCTTTATGGAAAAGAAATGATTCTGGAAGTCATCAAATACGGGAACCCCGTTTTGCGGGCGAAGGGAAAGCGCGTTGGAGAGATCGACGAAAACGTGCGGGCGCTGGCGGAGAACATGGTCGAGACCATGAGGGGAGCCAACGGAGTGGGTCTCGCGGCGCAGCAGGTCGGGACGCCGCTGCAACTCGCGGTGGTGGATGTTTCCAACGCCGCCGAGGATCGCCCAAGCTCGATGGAGATCGACGGCAAACCCGTGAATCTGGCGGATTGGATGCCGCTCATCTTCGTGAATCCGCGGCTCGAGCCCGGCAAGGAGCGAGAGGTCGCCGTCGAGGGCTGCCTGAGTTTTCCGGAACTCACGGGAGACATCGAGCGGGCGGCATTTGTGAAGGCTCACGTCCAATTGCTGGACGGCCGCATCTTCGAATTCGGAGCGACCGGTTTGCTCGCGCGCGCCTTGCAGCACGAGGTCGATCACCTGAATGGGATCCTGTTTATTGACCGGATGAATTCAGCGGCAAAGGCCAGCCTGGCGGGCCGTCTGAAACGGCTCCAGCGCGAGGGGTAAGCCGCTCCGGTCATCCGCCCCCGGGTTGCGGCAATTCCCCGCCTTCCTCTTCCATGAGGCGCAGAAAACTCTCCTGGAGGAGACCGTAGAAGTGGATCTGGAACAGGCTGAAATCCCTGGGCGAGTTTGCGAAGATGCTGAATTCGCCGTTGAGATCGGCCTCGGTGAATTCGTTGCGCGCGGCAATGACGAGGCGCGCCTGGTTCAGGCAGTTCAGCCAGGAGTCAAGGTGCTTGCGCGGGATGGAAAGATGGTAGGCGGCGGGTTCGTGCCGGGGGTCGCGTCGGAAGCGGGCGAGATCCTCTTTGATCGTCTCCGCGGCAGTGACGAAGAGATGTCGCAGACCGGGCTCGACATACTCTTTCCATTCGGCGCAGAGATCGGATGCCGGGTCGGGGGCCGGATCGCTAAAAATGCGCTTGTGGGCGGTGTCGCTTCCAGCCGGGTCGGCGGCGGCGGGAATGCCGCGGAACAACTCGAGGAGGAAGGGATCCACCCGGGCCACCGAGACCGTATCGGCATCAAGACGGCTAATCTCCACGCATCAATCCGATTTCTCCAAGGTGGCAAGCAGGAGATAGCCGTGAAGCTGCTGGACGTAATGCTCGCCGGGTTCGCGCACACCGCTCCAGACGATGGAACGCCCGTTGTGGTGCACCTCGAGCATGTGCTTGGTGGCGCGTTCCCGCGAGTACCCGAAGACGCGCTGAAAGGCCATCGTGACGTAGCTCATGAGATTCACCGGGTCGTTATGGACGACGACGTTCCACGGTGTTTCCGCCGCCTCCTTTGACCGCGTCTCTTTTTCAACAAAAGTTTCAGTCATTTTTTCATTTCACGCCCAAAAACCAGATTCTACGCTATCCTGGCAAATTCCAAAAGCTTGGAATTGGAGGCTTACGGACTCGGGACGGCCTGCGGCGCGTGCTCTACGGTCGGGAACGGCAGCGCCGGAAGAGCGGCTGGCGCCGGGGCGGGCGTGTTGGAAACGGGGGCCGGGGACGAAGCGGGAGCCGGGGCCTGAAGGATGCCTTGCAGTTCGGTAACCCAGTCCGATGCGCTCGGATGATCCGGGTTTTCCTTGATCACGGCGAACATGTTTCTGATGGCATTGTTTTTCTGGCCAATCGCGAGCAGGTCCTCGGCGCGACTCCAGAGCAAAGCCGGACGCCGGATTTGGTTAAACTTATTTATTTCGAAAGTCAGCTTGGTATCCGTGGCGGTCTGGGCTTCGGTGGTTATCCTGTTATCCCAATATGTGATGATCCGGGGATCTTTTTCCTTGCGCATCTCGGGCAGGATCGTTTTGTCGTAAATGCCGTTGATGTCGCCCGGCCTCATATCCCAATCCTCGGCGGAGGCGACCCAATCTCCGATCTGGTACCAGTCCACGAATATGCTGCCCGTTATATCCTTCTTCATGAAGGGATCCTGGAGCGATTGTCCAGCGTCGGCAGCCTGCGCGAGATAATCCAAAAGTTCCGGCAACATCTTCTTGACCTCCACTCCGTTGCCGCGTTCGAGCGTGAGGACAATGTAAGCGAGGTGAAAGCGGAGGGCGTTCTGGAAGGTGGGATCCTTGAACTTGTCGGCCTGCTTTTTCTTCCAATCATGGAACTCGGTCTGTTCGCGGTTCTGGCCGTTAAAGGCGGTGTTGCGCATCGCCTCCTGGAAGAAGGCGATGGCCGAGGCGTTGTCGCCGGATGCGGCGCGGAAATCCTGATAAATCGTGTTCCTTTGGTTCGCGACCGCGGCAACCTGTTTTTGCTTGATGGCGGCAAGGGAGGAGAGGAGTTCCTTTGGATCGACGGCGTTGCCATCCTGTCCGAAGAAGACCAGGGGGAAAGAGAAGAGCAGGAAGATCGCCAGGATGTCCAAGCGACGCAAACAGGTGCATGCCTTATTCCGGGGGGGATACATAGATTATGGCGCTTTTTTACGCATTGGACCCGGGAGGGGCGCCGGGTGGTTCGCATCGACACAAGATATCGGATTCCATCTTCCGCATCTCTTTGGATCCGTCTTCGGATCGATCGTCGAATCCCTGAAGATGCAACAATCCGTGGACAATATAAAGAGCCAATTCCCGTTCGAGCGGGAGGCTGAAAGCGGCTGCATTCGCGCGCGCGGTTTCAGCGCCGATGACGATCTCGCCGTGCTCGAAAGTGAGAACATCCGTGGCGCCTTCGACATCCAGAAAACGCTCGTGAAGGGCTGCCATGGCTTTGTCGGAAATGACGGTCACCTCGACTTGGGGCAGAAGATTCAGGACGCCGCCGGCTGGAGAGGAGAGCCCGATGCATTCGCGCAGCGCGCGGCGGGCGAAGGTTTGCAGCGGCCGGGAATGAAAAGGGACATTCCTCTGGCGGTTGCGGACCGATATTTTCATCGCCACGGCTTCGGAAAGAGGGCGGCGCAAATCAGGCGGCGGAAACGGGCGGGGAATCGACGGCCTGCGGACGCACGGCAGCCCCCTCCGCCTTGGCCCCCTGGCCGCCCGGGTAGGCAATACGGCTGTGCAACATGTTGAGCAGGGTGAAGCGAAAGCTGTCGGCGATAATCCGCAGATCGCGCAGCGTGAGTTCGCATTCGTCCAACTGGCGATCCTGGATGCGTTTTTCGATGATGTCGCTTATTAACTGATCGAGCTTCTGGGGAGTCACCTTTTCGAGGCTGCGCGAGGCGCTTTCGGCCGCGTCGGCCAGACTGATGATGCCAGCCTCCCTGGATTGCGGACGGGGACCGCCGTAACGGAAACTTTCCTCGCGAACCTCGGGTATGTCCCCCTCCCTGATGTTCATTATCTTCCCGCCCTGGCGGGCGTCTTCCTGAAGCTGGAGAGCGCGCCGAAAGAAGTAGATGACCAGGGAGGTGCCGTGATGCTGTTGAATGACATCGATGATCTGCTGATTGAGCTTGTACTTGAGGGCGAGATCGACGCCCTCCTTGACGTGCGCGAGGATGATGAGCGCGCTCATCGTGGGCGCGAGGTCGAGGTGCGGGCTCTGGTCGTAGCCCATGTTTTCGGTGAAATATTCGGGCTTCACCAATTTGCCTATGTCGTGAAAATAGGAGCAGACGCGGCACCTCGTGGCATTGGCGCCGACGGCCTCGGCGGCTGCTTCCGCGAGATTGGCGACGACGAGGCTGTGATGATAGGTGCCGGGCGCTTCGATGGTCATGCGCTTGAGGAGGGGATGGTTGAGGTCCGCGGCCTCGAGCCAGGAAATATCGGTGGTGATGCCGAAGAGGCCCTCGAGCAGCGGAAGAGCGCCGCCCACGAACATGGCGGAAAGGATGGCGCTTCCGACGGCGATAAGGCTTTGGAAGCCGAGCATCTTCCAGTTCATTGCCGCCAGGTTCTCCCAGACGATGGGGCCGATAAGACCGAAGACGAGGGCGAGCACCCACGTGGCGAGGCCAACGAAGACGCCGGCGCGGAGGAGCCGGCTTCTCTTGCGCACCTGGAGGGTGACGAAGACGGCGATGAAACCGCTGATGAGACTCATAACGAGAAACCTCGCGGGATCGACCTCGTTATAAAAGACGATGGAACCCCAGAGGCTGACGAAGGTGGCGGCGAAAAGCCCGTGGTTCCTGCCCAGGAGGACAGACATGACGAGGGGCGCAAAGGCGTACGGAAGCCAGAGGGTGGCGATCTGGAGGGAAAGCGCCTTCTCACCGGGATCCGCGAACGAGCCGTTGTGGCCAAAAACGAGGATCACCTTCATCACGGTGAGGTGAACCAGGAAAGTGCCAAACATGAGCAGGATGCGGGAATTCCTGGCAAACGTCTGCGGGTGGTTGATCCAAAGCTGGGCAAGGGCGGTGAGAAAGATGAGGAGGCAGAGGAGAAATTTCTCCGAGGGCTGGGGCTGTGTGCCGTAGAAGATGAGGGCTCCGAGGCCGAGAATGAACCCGAGGAAGATGACGGCCTTGGCGAACAGGCCGGTCTCGAGCACCTGGAGAATCTCGCTCTCCGAGCGCCGGCGCCTGGTCTTCGTGCAGGCGAGGCCTTTTCTTACCAAACGATAGCGTTCAAAGAATCGGAGCATTGGAACGCGCGATCTTTCGGGATCGCGATAAATTAATCAACTCTTTGTTTCGTTGACGGCCGCGCCTCTGTGTTTGCGGTAGGCGCGGACAATCGATTGGACGAGCTCATGCCGAATGATATCCTTCTCCTCAAAGGAGCAAAAAGCGAGCCCGGGAACGTGTTTTAGGGCCTGCATGGCCTCGACCAGGCCGGAGCGCTTGTTTGGGGGAAGGTCGATCTGGGTATGGTCGCCGGTCACCACGCACTTGGAATCGGCGCCCAGCCTTGTAAGAAACATGAACATCTGCTCGGTGGTGGTATTCTGCGCCTCATCGAGGACGACGAAGGCGTTGTTGAGGGTCCGGCCCCGCATGTAGGCCAGCGGGGCGATCTCGATGACGTTGCGGTCGATATACCTCTGGATCTCCTCGGCTTCGAGCATCTCGTGAAGCGCGTCGTAGAGGGGGCGCAGATAAGGAAAAATCTTCTCCTGGAGGTCGCCTGGAAGGAACCCGAGGGCTTCCCCGGCCTCGACGGCGGGGCGCGTGAGGATGATGCGGTGGACCTGCTCCTTTTTCAGGGCGGAAAGGGCCATCGCCATGGCGAGATACGTCTTGCCGGTCCCGGCGGGGCCGGATCCAAAAACCATGTCGTGGGCTTGGATCGCCTGAACGTATGCGCGCTGGCCCGCGGTTTTGGGAACGATGGGAGGCCTGCGGGGCGAACAGGCGATCTTGCAATCCAGAAGGCCGCTCAGGCCGGCATCCCCCTCCCCATCCGGCTGGCTGACGGATCGCAAGGCATAGCTAAACTCGTGTTTGCGGATATTGACTCCGTTTTGGCGCGCCTGTTCGAGCTGCTCGAAGACTCGCCTGGAACGGTCGACCTGCTCGGGACTTCCTTCGAAACGGATCCAGCCGTCCCGGGTGGTGACTTTGACATTGAGGGAATCCTCGAGATTCTTGAGGAGTTTCAAGTCGTTGGCAAAAAGCGTTTGCAGCGCGCGGGCGTTCTCGAACTGCAAGGTCTGACTTTCGGTCATTCGGTAAAGGAAAAGGTAACAGCCGGAAAGCGGGTGTCAAACCGCAGGGCAAGTGTCCTCCACCCCTCGGGATGAAAGCACACTCGGGCCAAGCCGTAACAATTCATTTGGATTCGTATTTTATTCTACCCCTTAAGATCACGCTGAAGTGCCTCATAAATTTCCTTTGTCCATTTTGGCATCTCCTCTTCTTTCACGTAGATTCTTGCCACCACACCATCGACAGTCCGGAAGACCGGAAATGGAGAAATCTCGTCGGTGGGATTTTCAACATCGCGTGAATTATCCACAAAATACGCCCGGTCAACTATCCGCGCGGCTGCTATTGCCTGTTGCAAGGAACGTTGATATCGGCTGCGGATTTTCTCGACGGGAACCGTATGGCCGCCCTGGTCGGCACGCCAGGCGACCCGCACCATGTTGATTTCCGGGCTTTCTGTCGCGACATAGACCATACGGATGAAATAACCGGCATCCTTGGTACGCTGGATGTAATCAACCTTTTCAGGAATCGAAAGCACGGTTTCGAAGATCAGGCCCTGCCTTTTCGCCAGGCATTCCTCCCGTATTTCATCCGCCCGTCGAGCGCCTTTCAAGACCGCTTCAGGATCATTCCAATTGCCGAACTCCTGCTGTGCGATGTTATCGGGATTTACCTCGGTGAGTCCTTCTGTCCAATCGTAATTTGACCGAAGAATTTTGGCGATTTCAGTCTTACCGGAACCGTTTGGCCCGGCTATGACAACAAGGACAGGCTTAACGACGGACGGCATGTGAAGCCCTTGCAGCCTTCACGCTCGCCTTGATGATATTTGCCTTGAACTGCGCGTAGGAAAGGCCCGATTTGCTCCGGCGCTTGCTTGCCTCCCGCAAAGATGAGCCGACAGTGCCGAGGATACTTTGAAGCTCGCTGGCTTCAGTTTCAGGGTCTTTTATGCTTTGCGCGGCGACTTCCATTTTTCTGGTTTACTCGAAGATAAAGTACTACGCAGCGGCGACTGCGTCAACAGGTGTTCCAGGCATCCGGGGAAGAGAGTTTTCCGTTGAGGCAAGTCTCCGTTGCGCAGGATCATCCGTCCTTTGAGTTTCGGTTTCCATCTTCGTGCCCGTCGCCGCCGCCCACGTTCCCCCTCCTGGCTCGTGCATCGCTCCTTCGCCGCTCCATTTGGAACAAGGGCGCTCGCCGCCGCGCCCTTGTAAATCCCAGGCTCGGGAGGAACTTGCTGCCGCGGCTCCGCGGCAAAGTATCAATTAGCGGAAGCCGTAGGCCAGGGCCCAGTGCGTCCTCTCCTGATCGGACTTCTCGATCTCGACGATGAGATAGTAGGAGCCGGTGGTCTTGGGTTTGACGTGGGCGGCGGCAAAATGGGGTTTCTGCCAGTGTTCACTCTCGGCAAGATTGCCATCGGAATCATAAACATGGACGGAGATGACCGCCTTTTCGACATCGGTGCCCATCCAAAACCAGTAATCGTTTCCTTTAAAAAGCTGATGAATGATCGCTTTCTGTGTTTTTATAGGGAGATCGCCGCCCCAATAATCCTCGCGGATGGTGAACCCTTCCTTGACGTAAGGCTCCGCGGCCTGCAACGCGAAGGAGAACGCGTCGTCCACCGTGGCCGGGACGGGAGTCTCGAAGATGGCCAGGCAGAGGCAGGCAACAACGGCAAATCTGGTAAAAGCTTTCAATTGGCCGGGTAAAATCACATTTCCCTGGAGTTCACGGCTTTGACCAGGTCCTCGGTGATCGAATGAATCTGGTCGACGGACTTTGCCGGGATGTCACCCTTCGGGGCGCTGATGAGGGGGCGAATCTCGGGAAGGCGCTTTTCGATCATGCCGACCAGCTCATCGTTTTTGGTGTGTTTATCCATGGCGCCGAGGCGTTTTTGGAAATAGTCCAGCAGAGCCGGCTGGTGGAGAAGTTCAGCCCCGTCTTTGGAATAGTTTCTCCCCACCACTTCGGTGAGCGCCTCCGTGCCCCGGAGCCAGCCGCCGAGGCTGACGAGTTGCGAGAGGGTTGCCGACTGCATTTCGTCCATCGCCTGGCTGACATCGTGCGACGCCTTGTCCAGCTCGTCGCGAACCTTCGGCCAATCCCTTTCATCGGCTGCGTCGGTGATGCTTTTGGTGCGCTCGATGACCGATTTCCGGACGTTGAGCGCATTGGCAAGCGTCAGGACATCGCGCCCGATCTTCTTGACCTGCTCGGCATCCTTGGCTTCTACCGCGATGAAGCCTTCGGCAATGACGGTGCCCAGGAGAAGGGCGATCTGCGGACGGCGTTCCATTTGCGGTTTGGTGGATCGAAGTACATCGTGCCAGTCGGGCGAACCGATCTTGTCGAGGGCCGCAAAAACCTCGCCGGGGAGCGGAACGACCACGTCGTCGATGAGCGTCGCGGGAAGGCTGCCGTTCCCGACGTCGATGTGCCTGGGGGGCTGGTCGCCGCTGGTGGACTCGGCGGTGGCCAAAAGCAGAAATGCCGGAACAAGGGCGAAAAAAGCGGTGAGCGATCTCATGGAAGGGGGCGCCTTGCGAAAGCGCATTCGATATAAAACCACATTTCCTAGCTGGACTCAATCAGACCCGGCGCGTATAAATCAAGATTTCTTTTTCCGCGCGTGCTTCCGCGCGGCCATCCGAACGCCACACGAACCCCATGAAATTTGCGCCGCTGGATTTCAGCCGGATAACGACGTACCCCGTCAGTGAACGGGCGAACAAGGTCGCGGTCGAGGATTTCGCGGCCGTCCATGCCCGGGGCGGGAGTGTTGCCGCATTCCTGAAAACGCTCCCCAATTTTCTCGCGGCGGCCGATTTCAAGGCGGTGGTCGAGGCCATCGCGGCAGCCGTGAAAGGCGGGCGGCCGGTTCTGTTGATGATGGGCGCCCACCCGATCAAGTGCGGACTGAATCCGCTCATCGTGGACATGATGCGGCGCGGGATCATCTCGGCGGTCGCGCTCAACGGCGCGGGAGCCATTCACGATTTCGAGCTGGCGTACCAGGGGGAGACGAGCGAGGACGTTCAAAAGGGGCTCGATGACGGTTCATTCGGCATGGTGGAAGAGACATCGCGCATGATGAACGAGGCGCTGGAGGCCGGGGTCAACCGGGGCGAAGGCGCTGGCCAGGCCCTCGGAAAAGCGATAACCGAGGGAGGCTTTGCCAACCGCGCCTTTAGCATCCTGAGCGCCGGAACGAAATTGGAACTTCCCGTCACGGTGCACATCGCGATCGGAACGGACATCATTCACCAGCACCCCGCCGCCAGGGGGGCGATCCTCGGTGAAGCGAGTTTTCTCGATTTCCAGTTGTTCGCCGGAGTGGTTTCACAGTTGGAAGGAGGCGTGGTGTTGAACGTCGGGAGCGCGGTCATCATGCCCGAGGTGTTTCTCAAAGCGCTCACCATCGCGCGCAACCTCGGCCACACGGTCAGCAATTTCACGACGGCGACCTTCGACATGATCCGCCAATACCGCCCCACCGAAAATGTGATGCGGCGTCCCACGCACCTCGGCGGGAAAGGCTGCTACCTGGTCGGACACCATGAATTGATGCTCCCGCTGCTTTTCGCGGCGATCACGGAGGAGCTATGACTCCGGAACGCGTCCGGGAAATTCTCGAGAAGGCGCCGGGCTTCGGCATCCTTGTGATCGGCGATCTCATCCTCGACGAGTTCGTCTGGGGAAGGGTGACGCGGATTTCTCCCGAGGCGCCCGTGCCCGTGGTCGAGGTGGACAGCGAAACCTACTACCCCGGCGGCGCGGCGAACGTGGCGAGAAATCTGCGGGAATTCGCGGAGCGGGTCTATGTGATGGGTTCGGTGGGCGTGGGAGGCCATGCGGATCATCTCACGCGGCTGCTGCGGGAGCACCGGATATCCCTGGACTGTCTTCAGCAGGATCCGAATTATCAAACCATCGTCAAGACGCGGATCATCGCCAGACACCAGCAGGTGGTGCGCGTGGATCGCGAAAAGAAAACGGGGCTGAGCGCGATCCAGGCCGAACACGCCATCGGGCAGGTGGAGGAAATGCTCCCCCGCCTGGACGCGATCATTTTCGAGGATTACGGAAAGGGGCTGCTCGAGCAAGGGATGGTGGATCGGATCATCGCCCTGGCAAACAACAAGATCATAACCGTTGATCCGAATCCCAGGAACCGGCTCACGTGGAATTCCGTGACGGCGGTAACACCGAACCGCAGCGAAGCTTTTGCCTCGGCGGGCCAGCCGTGGACGGAGCCCGCCGAGCCGGCCGCGGCCGACGCGAATCTGCTGGAAGTCGGGCGCATCCTCCTGATGAAATGGAAGGTGGAAAACCTTCTCATTACCTTGGGCGAACAGGGGATGATGCTCTTCCGCGAGGGCTCCTCCCCCTTTTATATTCCCACGAGAGCCCGGGAAGTGTTCGACGTTTCCGGCGCGGGCGACACGGCCATCGCGCTCTTCACGCTGGCGCTTTGCGGAGGGGCAACCGCGGTCGAGGCAGCCACGATTTCCAATCACGCCAGCGGCATCGTGGTTGGCAAGCTCGGGACGGCCACGGTGACGGTGGCGGAACTGCTCGCGAGCTTCACCGGTCCCGGCGCGGAATGAAGCATCGCGCGGTCTTCTTCGATCGGGATGGCACGCTGATGGAGGAAGTCGGCTATTGCAAGGATCCGAAGGACGTCGTTGTTTTTCCAGGCGTCGCGGCGGCGCTCGATCTTTTGAAAAAGCGTGGATTCAAGAACATCATCATCACCAACCAGAGCGGGATCGGGCGGGGGTGGGTGACGCGGGAACAGTTCGAGCAGGTTCAAGCAGCTCTGATCGAGAAGCTGGGAGACGGCAAGGTGGATGCGACGTATTTTTGCCCGGATCGTCCGGACCAGGAATCGACCTGCCGAAAGCCTCTTCCCGGCATGGTTCTTCAAGCGGCGAAAGAGCATGACATCGACCTCGGAAATTCCTTTCTCGTCGGCGACAATTCCTCGGATATCGGTTGCGGCCGGAACGCGGGAGTCCATACGGTGCTGGTTCGCACGGGCTACGGGATGAAACAGGGCGATTGCCAGGCGGACCATGTCGCGGACGGCGTCGCGGAGGCGGTCGATTACATTTTGAGCAGGACCGCCCCATGAAGACAAAAATCGCCGCGATCATTCCAGCCAGGTGGGCTTCAACCCGATTTCCCGGAAAGCCGCTGCATCCCATCGCGGGCAAGCCCCTCGTCCAGCACGTGTGGGAGCGGTGCAGGGCGGCGCGGGAAGTCGATTATGTGATCGTGGCCACCGACGACATGCGAATAGCGGCGGCTGCCCTGGCGTTCGGCGCCGAAGTCTCGCTGACTTCGGCTCGCCACAGAAGCGGAACGGACCGCGTCGCCGAAGTGGCTGGGAGGATGCCGGGGATTTCCCACGTCATCAACGTCCAGGGGGATGAACCTGTCATCGATCCGGCGTTAATCAGCCGGCTCGCAAAAACCTTGAGGGAGAATCCGGAGATCGAAATGGCCACCGCCGCCAACGCCGTGACAGGCGAACAAATAGCCAGCCCGCATACGGTGAAAGTGGTATTGGACCGCGCGTCGGACGCGCTCTATTTCTCGCGAAGCGCAATCCCTTTTTTCCGCGAAAGCGATTCCACCCCGCGCTATTATCGACACCAGGGGATTTACGGGTATTCTAAAACGTTCCTCCTGCAATTTGTGAAATGGAAACCTACACCGCTGGAAAAAGCCGAGTGCCTCGAACAACTGCGCGCGTTGGAACACGGAGTAAAGATCCGGGTCTTGATAACCAGGAGCGTCTCGATGGGGATCGATACTCCCGAGGACGTTGAATTGGTTTCCGGCCTGCTAATGAAATCGTCATGAAATACATATTCGTCACGGGCGGAGTGGTCAGTTCGTTGGGCAAAGGCCTCGCCGCCGCTTCGCTGGGCACCCTGCTCGAGCATCGGGGCTTGAAGGTCATCATGCAGAAATTCGACCCGTATCTGAACGTCGATCCGGGAACGATGAACCCGTTCCAGCACGGCGAAGTCTATGTCCTCAACGACGGCGCGGAAACCGATCTCGATCTCGGGCACTACGAGCGATTCACCAAAGGCATTCTCTCGCGGGCGAACAACGTCACGAGCGGACAGATTTACGAGACCGTGCTCGCCGCGGAACGCCGGGGCGATTACCTGGGAAAGACAGTCCAGGTCATCCCGCACATAACCGACGAGATCAAATCGCGCATCCGGAGGCTGGAGACCGAGCAACAGGGCGACGTCATCATCACCGAGATCGGCGGAACGACGGGCGACATCGAGGGGCTCCCTTTTCTGGAGGCCATCCGGCAATTCACCCTCGAGGCCGGCTTTGGGAATTTCCTCATCATGCACGTCACGCTGGTTCCTTACATCAAGGCCGCCGGCGAACTCAAGACCAAGCCGTCCCAGCAGAGCATCGCAAAACTGCGGGAAATCGGGCTTCAGCCGCACGTCCTCATTTGCCGTTGCGAGCGCCCGCTCGATGCCGAGGTCAGGCAGAAACTCTCCATGTTTTGCAACGTTTCGCTCGACGCGGTCATCGAAGCGCGGGACGTGGATAATACGATCTACGAGATGCCCATCATGCTCCAGGAGGAGAAGCTGGACGATATCGTCTGCCGGGTTCTCGGCTTGAACGTCCCGCCGGGCGACACGAGCGACTGGCGGAAGTTCGTGCAGCGCGTGGTGTATCCCAAGAAGCGGGTGAAGATCGCGGTGGTAGGCAAATACATCGACCACCAGGACGCGTACAAGAGCATCTATGAGTCGCTCACCCACGCCGCGGCGAGCCACGATTGCGGGATCGACCTGCTCCGCGTCGATGCCCAGGACATCGAGAAGGACGGCCCGTCCAGATACCTGAGGCAAGCCGCTGGAATCGTGGTCCCCGGCGGCTTCGGCGACCGCGGAGTCGAGGGAAAAATCAGCGCCGCGGGTTACGCGCGAGAAAGCAACACACCTTACCTTGGCCTCTGCCTCGGGATGCAAGTGGCCACCATCGAATTCGCCCGGAACGTCTGCGGACTCCCCGGCGCCAACAGCACCGAGTTCGACCTGGAAGCGGCGGACCCGGTCATCGCGTTGCTGGACGATCAGCGCTCGGTAACGAACAAAGGCGCGTCCATGCGCCTCGGGACCTGGCCGACTCACATCCACGACGGCACCCTGGCGAAACAAGTCTATGGGCGGAATGAAATTTTCGAACGCCACCGGCACCGGTATGAGTTCAACATGAAATATTGCGATGTGATGACTGAGAAGGGGTTCATCATTTCCGGGAACTCGCCCGACGGCGCGCTCGCGGAACTGATCGAGTTGAGGGATCATCCCTGGTTTTTGGCGTGCCAGTATCACCCGGAATTCCAATCCAAGCCGAACAGCCCGCACCCGTTGTTCAAAGGGTTTCTGGGGGCGTGCCTTGCGCATCTGAGCTAAGAGGCTGTCGCCTCCCATGAGCATCCATGTTCATCGCGGAAATATTCCACTCGATCCAGGGCGAAGGAGAATTGACGGGCGTCCCGTCGATCTTCATCCGGGCGTCGGGCTGCAATCTGCGCTGTAGCTGGTGCGACACGAAGTATGCTTCCTGGGAGCCGGAAGGCGGGGAGATGTCCGTCGATGCCATCGTGGAGAAGGTGCTCGAGTATCCGTCGGATCATTGCGTGCTGACGGGCGGCGAGCCGATGGCCGCCAAAGGCATTCACGAGCTTGCGTCCCGGCTGCGGGCCGCCGGCAAGCACATCACCATCGAGACGGCGGCCACCATCGCTCCGGGCGGGATCGCTTGCGACCTCGCGTCGCTGAGCCCGAAACTGAGCAATTCCACTCCGTCCGCGAACGGCTGGCGCGAGCGTCACGAACGAACGCGCTTGCAACCGAAAGTCATTGACTCGTGGATGGATGGATACGCGTTCCAGTTGAAGTTCGTTGTCGTCTCCGAACAGGATCTCTCGGAGATAGACGCGCTGCTCGCGACGTTGGAGAGAAAAATCCCCCGCTCCAAAATCCTCCTCATGCCCGAGGGAACCGATGTCCCGACCATTCGCGGGCGCAACCTGGTCGATGTCTGCATGCAGCGGGGATACCGCTATTGCAACCGGCTGCACATCGAGCTTTTCGGCAACACCAGGGGGACGTAGAAATGCCTTACCGGATTTGCAAGACCTTTGAAATCGAGAACGGCCACATGCTCTCGAAGCATCCCGACAAATGCAAATTTCCGCACGGCCACACCCGGAAAGTCGAGTTCGTGCTCGAGGCGGACGACCTCGATGAAAACGAGATGGTCTGCGACTTCAAGATCATCAAGGAAGCGATGGAGAGCTTTCTCGAGCGCTACGATCATTCGATGTGCATGAACACCGACGACCCGAAGTATGCCGATCTCAAGTCCGCATACGGAGATCGCGTCATCGGATTTCCCAAGGCCGATCCGACCACCGAAGTCATCGCGAAAACGATGCTCGATCACTTCGAAGCAAGCCTGCGCCAATATGCGAACAAACCGGGGTATCCGCTGCGAAAATCGCTCCGCGTCGTCAAGGTGCGCGTTTGGGAGACGGGCAGTTCGTGGGCCGAGTTCGAGAACTAGGGAAGGGCAAGCGCGACTCCCCGCGTCACGGTCTCCGGGCTGTTCGCATACGGTTCCGCGGCGCTGGAATAGTCCGGTTTGCTCTCTTCGGCGCTGGCAACCTCGTCCGTCCAGACTTCGAATTTCTCGAGAATGTTTGGCCCGAAGGTTGTCGTCAGCGCGACATCCGCGGCGTCGCGGCCCACGGCCATGAGGATGCGTCCGACGCGCCGGGCATCGTGGCGCGGATCGAAGGCATGCCACCGGCCGCCGAGAAAGACCTCCATCCAGGCGCTGAAATCCATTGGGGAAGGAACGGCCGGAACGGCGATGTCTCCGAGGTAACCGGTCGCGTAACGGGCGGGAATATTCATGCAGCGGCAAAAGGCGATTGCCAGGTGGGTAAAATCGCGGCAGACACCGACGCGCTCCTCGTACCCTTCGTAAGCGGAACGCGTGAGGCGCGCCAATTGGTAATCGAAACGGATGTGGGAATGCACCCAGGAGCAGATTGCCTGGACCCGGGCCCAGCCCAGCGGCGTCGCGCCGAAGAGGTTCCAGGCGATATTGCCAAGGCGATCCACCTCGCAATACCGGCTGGCATAGAGATAGCGCAGCGTCTCCGGCGGCAGCTCATCGATCGTGTGCTGGACGGCATCCGGAAATACGGGATCCGGCTCGCCGCCGTCCGCGATGACCGCGTCGTTCCACAATCGCACCCGGCCTGCCGGGGCCGCGATCCTTGCGCATTGGTTGCCAAAACTGTCGCCAAATTCCCGGATCGGGACAGCGGGTTCGACGCGCAGGCATTCGTTCCGCACCAAGTCTCCGGCCCTCGAAGGATGAACGCGGAGCATCAGGATCATCGACGCAGGCGCCTGCAAATTTAAAGCGATGTCGTAGCCAATTCGGATCAACATGGTTTCCCCTCGTTTCTGTTTTGTAATCGTTGCGACATGGTTTCCAGCGCCTATTCCATTGCAAGAAAAAAACGGGCCGCCTTGGAGGCTGTGAAATAATTAGGAACGGGTCGTGTTGCTGCGGATTTTGACCTTGGCCAAGGCGCGAGCGAAGCGGCAATACCCTTATGGGTCTTGTCCGAGCGAGCAA
>Ga0302324_100004259_pt1 | contig 31764 bp, 27 predicted proteins | sample Palsa_T0_1_FD_201949 | JGI IMG/M metagenome (GOLD analysis project Ga0302324, IMG submission 201949) | Peat permafrost microbial communities from Stordalen Mire near Abisko, Sweden - Palsa_T0_1 | ecosystem: Environmental > Terrestrial > Soil > Palsa > Peat permafrost | place: Sweden: Abisko... | reverse complement strand
CGGGGCGATCTGCGGCAACGCCTGCGTGTGGAAGCCCTCTCCCAAGACTCCCCTCACCGCGCTCGCGCTGCAGCATCTGTGTAACCGCGTGATGGAGGCCAACCAGCTGCCGGCGATCTTCCAGCTGTTCGTCGACGGCGGCACGCAGCTCGCCACGCGGCTGGTCGAGGACCGGCGCATCGCACTCATCTCCTTTACCGGTTCGACCGAGGTCGGACGCAGCGTCGGGGAGCTCGTCGCGGCGCGGCTCGGCAAGAGCCTGCTGGAGCTCGGCGGCAATAACGCGGTCATCGTGGATGAGACCGCAAACCTCGATCTCGCGGTGCCGGCGATCGTATTCGGCGCCGTGGGCACAGCCGGCCAGCGCTGCACCAGCACGCGGCGCGTGTTCGCGCACCGCGCGGTCGCCGCAGAACTCGAGCGCCGCCTGGTGCACGCCTACCAACAGGTGCGCATCGGCGATCCGCTGGAGAGCGGCACGCTCATGGGCCCGCTTATCGACGCACGGGCGGTCGAGCGCTTCCGGGCAGCGGTAAGCGCAGCGCAGGAGGTCGGTGGTGAGATTCTCTACGGCGGCAAGACACTCGAGCGTCCCGGCAATTTCGTCGAGCCGACCATCATCCGGGCGCGCAACGACTGGCCCATCGTTCAGACCGAGACCTTCGCACCGCTGCTGTATGTGATCCCGGTGTCCTCGCTCGAGGATGCCATCGCCCAGCAGAATGCCTCGGCGCACGGGCTGTCCTCGGCACTGTTCACCGACCGCCTGCAGCATGCGGAGACCTTCCTGTCCGCAGCCGGCAGCGACTGTGGCATCGCCAATATCAATCTCGGCACCTCCGGTGCGGAGATCGGCGGCGCGTTTGGCGGGGAAAAGGATACCGGCGGCGGCCGCGAGTCAGGTTCCGATGCCTGGAAGGCCTACATGCGCCGCCAGACCAACACCGTGAACTGGAGCCGCGCGCTGCCGCTCGCCCAGGGAATCGAGTTCAAGCTCGGTTGAGGCGCGCTCAGCGCCCGGGCAGCCGCAGCGAAAAGCGCGCCCCGCCAAGCGGGGAGGTGTCGATGACGAGCCGCCCGCCGTAGAGCTCGACGGTGTCGTGCACCATGGCAAGCCCGAGTCCGTGACCGGGCACGTTCTCATCGGCGCGCACGCCGCGCTGTCCCACGCGCGCGCGGTCTTGCTCGGAGATCCCCGGCCCGTCGTCCTCCACCACCAGACTCAAGCGCTCGCGGGGCCCGGCCCCGTACACCGGGGCGGCACCCAGGCGCACGCGGCTGCGACACCACTTGCAGGCGTTGTCGAGCAGATTTCCCATGAGCTCGGTCAAGTCACTGCGATCGCCGATGAACTGCGCTTCGGGTGCGACGGCGAGCTCAATGGCAAGGTCCTTGCCGGCATATACCTTAAGAAGCGTCGCGCGCAGCTCCGCGGCCAGCTGTGCGACCTCCACCGGGGCTGCCCCGAGCAGTGCGCCCCCCGAGGCCGCAGCGCGCTTCAGCTGATGCGCGATGATGCCGCTCATGCGATCAATCTCGGCGCCGATCGTGGCGCCTGCCTCCCCGCCGGGAAGACTTGCGCGCATGACGGCGAGCGGGGTCTTCAGGCTGTGCGCGAGATTGCCGAGGGTATCGCGGTAGCGCGCCACGCGCTTACGCTCACCGAGCAGCAGCGCATTGAGGTTGGTCGCGACCCCCGAAAGCTCGCGCGGATAGCCGGTACCGAGCTTCTCGCTCACGCCGCCTTCCACCTCGTAGATCTCCCGCTGCATGCGTCGTACCGGAGCCAGCACCCAGCGCAGCAGCGCTGCGAGTGTCACCAGCAGGATCAGCATCAGCGCGATGAACCAGCCGATCAGCTCCTGTCGGAAGCGCCACAGCTGCTCCTCGTAAGGGCTCAGACTGACCGCGACGCTGAAGGTGAGGCCGCGGGTGCCGTTCGGATCGTCCTCGAACTGGATCGCGCGGCTCTCGATCGCCACGCGGTCGTGCCCGAAGCTCGCATAGCTGAGATTGCGCTCACCACTTGGCAGCAGTGTCCCGAAGTCCGCATCCAGCCCCGCGCTCGAAGGCGAGCGCCACTGGTGCCGCTGCGAGCGGATCTCGGCGTACAGGCCGGAACGCGGCGTCGCCAGGCGCGGATCGAGCGCATGCGGCACGGGCGCATAGCCGCCGTTGGGTTGCGGCTCGGCGGCAGCGATCAGTGACACCATCTGGGAATCGAGCACCTCCTGCAGCGAACGCTCGGACAGGGCGCGAAAGCCGGAATCGAGCACCAGCATCATCACGCCGAAGAACAGGGCAAGGGGTACTGAGACCGAGACCAGCAGCCGCCGACTGAGCGAGTGCACGGTGTGACGCTTGAGCGGGGCGGGCGTGACCCTAGGACGCCGCGTCGCGCGCCAGCGCGAAACGGTAGCCGCGCCCACGCAGCGTCTCGATTGGGCGCAACTGATCTTGCGGATCGAGCTTGCGCCGCAGACGACCCATCAACACCTCAATGACGTTGCTGTCGCGCTCGAAGTCCTGGTCGTACAGTCGCTCGGTGAGCTCGGCCTTGGAGACTACTTCCCCGGCGCGCAGCATCAGATGCTCGAGAATGCGGTACTCGAATGTGGTCAGCTCGACGGACGCGTCCTGCACCGTGATGGTCTGCGCGCGCGTATCGAGCACGATCGGTCCGCACTTCAACTGCGGGCTGGCCCAACCGCCCGCACGGCGCAGCAGTGCCTGCAGCCGCGCCAGCACTTCCTCGAAGTGGAAGGGCTTGGCGACGTAGTCGTCAGCGCCCGCCTGCAATCCTTCCACCTTGTCCTGCCAGTTGTCGCGCGCGGTGAGGATCAGGATCGGGTAGGTCTTGCGCGCCGCGCGCAGCCGGCGGATGACCTCAAGTCCGGCAAGGCCCGGCAGCCCGAGGTCGATGATGGCCACATCGAGCGCATTCTCCTGCCCGGCGAACAGCCCCTCGTTGCCGTCAGCGGCGACGTCGACCGTGAAGCCCGAGGCGGCGAGACGGTTTTTCAGCGTCTCCCGCAGGGCTGCCTCGTCTTCGACCACCAGGACACGCATGAGCGGTAAGCTTACTGCAGGACCGAACCGTCGGCGGCATCCACGCGCACGCTCCACACCTTGCCCGCCGACTTGTTATAGAGCCGCAGTACGTACACCGTGCGAGCGCCGTCCTTCTGGGTCTCGGCCTTCACCACCGTGGCATGAAAGCGTGCTTCGGCCATCTTCACCGCTTGGTCCATCGACATCGTGTGCGCAGCCGGGGGCGCCGCCGCAGATATCTGCATCTGCGGGCCGCTGGCGCAAATCGCCAGCCATAACATAAGGAGCGTGCTGCGTCTGGCACTCATGGCAGCGGACAAGCGTAGCGCATTCGCGAGTTGACTCGCGACTTTCACGCGCGCGCTGCGATCTTCAGGTGCCGTTCAGTTTGGCCTCACGCCACAACGCATCCCATTCGGCGGCCGACAGACGCTGAAGTTCCAGTCCGCGTTCGCGCGCCAGGCACTCCATGCGGCTGAACCGTCGCTCGAACTTGCCGTTCGCCGCGCGCAGCGCCTCCTCGGCGTCAAGTTGCATATGCCGGCCCCAGTTCACGACCGCGAACAACAGGTCGCCCAGCTCCTCGGCGAGGGCGGAGGTGCCTGCCGCCTCAGCCTGCGCGGCATCCACCTCGTGCAGCTCCTCGAGCACCTTGGCGCGCACCTCGCGCGCGTTGGCCCAGTCGAATCCCACGCGCGCCGCGCGCCGACCGAGCTTCGCCGCGCGCGTGAGCGCGGGCAGCGCCCGCGGGATGCCGGCCAGCACGCCCTGCTCGCCCGAGGGAGCGGCGGCGGCCCGCTCCTGCGCCTTCTGCTCCTCCCACACACGCACCAGGTCCTCGGGCGCAAGGCTTGCGCCGGCGAACAGGTGCGGGTGACGGCGTACCAGCTTCTCGTGAATGCCCGTGGCAACGCTTGCGAAGTCGAACCAGCCGCGCTCCTGCGCCATGCGTGCATGGAACACCACCTGGAACAACAGGTCCCCGAGCTCCTCGCGCAGGTGCGCGCGATCGTTACGTTCGATGGCGTCGGCCACCTCGTAGGCTTCCTCGATGGTGTAGGGCGCGATGGAGGCGAAGCTCTGCGCGCGGTCCCAGGGACAGCCGCGTTGCGGATCGCGCAGGCGCGCCATCAACTCAAGCAACGCGCGCAGCGCCTCCTCGGCCTCGCTCATGCCGCCTCGACACACAGGCGATAGAGGCTGAGCAGCATGCCGGCCGTTGCACCCCAGATATTGCGCTCGCCGAAGGGAATGTCCCGGAAGTCCATCCATTCCCCGGTCACTCCGGAACGGCGTCGCTGCAGCACGTGATTGGCCGGATCGAACAGGTGGCTCACGGGCGCCTCGAAGGTGTCCTCGACCTCCTCGCTCGCGAGCAGCAGCTCGAACCCCGGCTTCACGAACGCCACGACCGGCGTCACGCGAAAGCCCGTGATCACCAGGTGATCGGGGAGGTAGCCGATGACCGACACAAAGCGTTCGTCCAGCCCGATCTCCTCGCGTGCCTCGCGCAGCGCCGCCGCCTTCGGACTGTCATCACCGGCCTCGATCCGGCCGCCGGGAAAACTGATCTGTCCGGCATGATTGCGTAGCCGCGTGGCGCGCTGCGTGAACAGCGCCGTGAGTTCGTGCCGCTCCACCAGAGGCATCAGCACCGCCGCCGGTACCGGTTCCCTCGGAAAGAGTCGCCGGTAGGCATCGCTCCCGGGCAGCCACTGCCCGGGGATCAGCCAGTCCGCCGGATCGTGGCGCGCGACGGAGCCTGCGAGGCTTTTACGGATGATGTGCGCCCAGTCGCGTTTCGCTGCTTCATCGTGCATCACGCGCCCGCTTCAGGCCTCAGCCGCCACCGCCACCGCCGCCCTTGATGCCACCGGTGGTGAGCTCGGCCGGATCCAAGAGCTGGTCGAGCTGCGCGCGCGGGAGCCCGGTCAGCTGCTGTGCGACTTCCCGGATCGGCCGCCCTTGCGTGTAGGCTTGCTTGGCGATCGCGGCACCCTTCTCGTAGCCGATTACCGGATTCAGCGCCGTCACCAGGATGGGGTTGCGCTCCAGTGCCTCCGCGAGACGCGCCTCGTTGACCTTGAAGCCCGCGATCGCGCTGTCCGCGAGCGCGCGCGTCACGTTCGCGAGCAGCCGGATGCTCTCGAGCAGATTGCGCGCGATCACCGGCAGCATGACGTTGAGCTGGAAGTTCCCGGACTGTCCGGCCACGGTGACGGTGGTGTCGTTGCCGATCACCTGCGCTGCGACCATCGTGGCCGCTTCCGGTATCACGGGATTGACCTTGCCGGGCATGATGCTGCTGCCCGGCTGCAGCGCCGGCAGCGCGATCTCCGCCAGGCCCGCTAACGGCCCGCTGTTCATCCAGCGCAGGTCGTTCGCGATCTTCATGAGGCTCACGGCGATGACCTTGAGCTGACCTGAGAGCTCTACCGCGGTGTCCTGGCTCGCGAGCGCCTCGAAATAATTGCGTGCTGGCACAAACGCTAATCCGGTCAGGGCCGCGAGCTCCTCACAGAAGCGCCGCCCGAAGTCCGGGTGCGCGTTGATGCCGGTACCGACGGCGGTCCCGCCCTGCGCAAGCGCCAGCAGACGCGGCTCCACCGAGCCTAGGCGCGCCATGCCCTGCTCGATCTGCGTGCGCCAGCCCGACAGCTCCTGCGCAAGACTCACCGGCATCGCATCCATCAAATGCGTGCGGCCGGTCTTGATAATGCCAGCCACCTCGCGCTCCCTGGCTGCGAGCACTGCGGCAAGATGCCCGAGCGCGGGCAAGAGCTCGCGGCGCACCGTGAGGGCCGCGCTCACGTGAATCGCAGTCGGAATTGAATCGTTGCTGCTCTGACACATGTTGACATGGTCGTTGGCATGCACCGGTGCGCCCAGGCGCCTCGTGGCAAGCGAGGCGATCACCTCGTTGGCGTTCATGTTGGTGCTGGTGCCCGAGCCGGTCTGGAACACGTCGATGGGAAACTGCTCCAGGTGTGCGCCCGCGGCCACCTCCGCGGCCGCCGCCTCGATCGCCTCCGCCATGCGTGGCTCGAGCAGCCGCAAGTGCCGGTTGGCGCGTGCGGCGGCCTGTTTCACCAGCGCCAGGGCCGTGATGAACGCGGCGGGCATGGTGAGACCGCTGATCGGGAAGTTCTGGACCGCGCGCTGCGTGTGCGCGCCCCACAAGGCATCGGCCGGCACTTTGAGCTCGCCCATGCTGTCGTGCTCGATGCGAAAGGACTTGCTCATGTGCGTTATGATAACGCATGCCTGAAAGCCCCAGCGATTCCCTGCCGGCGCTGGAGGCGCTCTCGCCGGTGGATGGACGCTACCGCAGTGCGACCGCGCCGCTGCGTGAGCTGCTCAGCGAAGCGGCCCTCGTGCGCGAGCGAATCCGCATCGAGGCGCTGTGGCTGCTGCACCTGTCCGCGGCCGTGCCGCAGCTGCCCGGCTCGCAGCTCGCCCCCGGCGTGCGGGCGCGTGCGCTGCAACTGGCGCAATCGCCCGAGCCAACCGCGCCGGCGGCGGTCAAGAGCATCGAGGCGCGCATCAATCACGACGTCAAGGCCGTCGAATACTACGTGCGCGAGCAGCTCTCGGCGGCTGGCGCGAGCGATGCGACTCTCGAGCTGGTGCACTTCGGGTGCACCTCGGAGGACATCAATAACCTGAGCTATGCGCGGCTGCTGCAGTCAGCGCGCGCCGTGCTCCTGGGGGTATTCGAAACGCGCACGAGGGAGCTTGCCGTCCTCGCCCACCGTTATGCCGAGCTTGCCATGCCGGCGCGCACGCACGGGCAGGCTGCCAGCCCCACCACCCTCGGCAAGGAGTTCGCGAATTTCGCCGCGCGCTGCACCCGCGCCGCGCGACGCTGGGCCGCGGTGAGCGTGCTCGGCAAATGGAACGGCGCGGTGGGCAACTTCAATGCCCAGGTTGCCGCCGTCCCGGATGTCGCCTGGCCTGAGGTTGCACAGGCGTTCGTCGACTCGCTCGGGCTCGAGTACAACCCGCTCACGACGCAGATCGAGCCGCACGACTGGATCGGGGAGTACTGCGACGCGGTGGCTGCGGCCAACGTGGTGTGCATCGGCCTGTGCCGCGACCTATGGGGCTATATCGGACTCGGATACCTGCGCCAGCGCGCATCGGCTGCCGAGGTCGGCTCATCCACCATGCCTCACAAGGTGAATCCGATCGACTTCGAGAACGCGGAAGGCAACTGCGGCGTCGCCAATGCGCTGCTGCGGCACTTCGCCGAGAAGCTCCCGGTGTCGCGCTGGCAGCGCGACCTCAGCGACTCCACGGTCCTGCGCAACCTCGGTGTCGCGCTCGGCCATACGCTCATCGCCTGGAACTCCCTCGGGCGAGGACTGACCAAGATCGAAGCCGATCCGGAGCGTATGACGACCGACCTTGCCGGCTCCTGGGAGGTGCTGGGGGAGGCGGTGCAGACGCTGCTACGCGCCGCGGGCGTCCCCGGAGGGTACGAGAAGCTGAAGGCCTTCACCCGTGCCCGTGCGATCGATGAGGCGAGCTTTCGCGCCTTCATCGACACGCTGCCGCTAAGTGCCGCCGAGCGCGCGCGCCTGCGCAGCCTCACCCCGCAGCGCTACACCGGGCTCGCCGCCGAGCTCGCACGCCGCGTGTGAGGGCGCGGCCGGGGCCTGCTCGCTGCGCCCCTCGGCCCTCGGAAAGTGCGAACCAGCACGCTTTTTTACTTACTGCGCCCCTTCCGATCCCCCAAACCGTGACAGGTTCGGCAAGGAAATGCCTGAAGCGGTTACTAATATCCACCGGAACCTGCCTTTCCGGCGGGCATTCGGGGCCCGATGCGTGGCAATTACCGGGGAAAACGACGGCAACGCGGATCTGGCGCAGCTGGCAAATGCCCGCTACGCGCCTGAATCGGCCGACACCGCCAATCCCGGGGCGAGACGCCGCGCTGATGAGACCCTGACCGTACTCACAACCCTTCCCGAGGTGCGGGCGGCGGTCAACGAGGTCGCCGCAACGGCCCTGCGCCTGATCTCCATCTACACCCCCGATCTCGAGCCGGATCTCTACGACCAGAGCGCCTTCCTCGAGGTCATCAAGCACTTCGTACTGACGCGCAGCTTCTCCAAAGTGCGCGTGCTGCTCGCCGAGCCGACACGCGTCATGCGCGACAGCAACCGTTTCGTAGCCATGGGACGTCGGCTCTCCAGCTGCATCGACATCCGCTTCGTGGCCGCCCAGTCGCCGCAGCGCGCCTCCGCCTACCTGATCGCCGACGATCGCGGCATCGTTTACCGCATGCGCGCGGATACCTGGGACGGCGTCGCCGACATCAACAATGCGGCCGCCGCCCGGCAATACCTGCAGGAGTTCGACCAGGTCTGGAATGCGAGCGCGGTCGATCACGGCCTGCGCACCGCCCGCCGCGGCTGACCGGACCACGGACCACGGCTGCCGAGCTCGGCCCGCCGCGGCTTCCCGCCACGGTCACGGTTACAATTCCTTCATGAACATGACCCCTGAGGTCACCGTCGCGGCCGTGACCGAGACCGGTGGCCGCTTCCTGCTCGTCGAGGAGCGCGTCAACCGGCGGCTGCTGTTCAATCAGCCCGCAGGGCACGTCGAGCGCGGCGAGACGCTGCTCGAGGCCGTGATGCGCGAGGCGCGCGAGGAGAGCGCGTGGCGCTTTCACCCGCATGCCCTGCTGGGCGTGTATCGATGGCGCAACCCCCTGAGCGGGCGCTGCGTCCTGCGTTTCGCCTTCACCGGCTCGGTCTCCGACCACGATCCTCAGCAGCGGCTCGATCACGGCATCGTGCGTACGCACTGGTTCGCCCGTGCCGAGCTGGAACAGCGCCGGGCGCGGCTGCGCAGCCCCCTGGTCCTGCGCTGTGTGCACGACTACCTCGCCGGCCAGCGCCAGCCGCTCGACTCGGTGGCCGGGCTCGATCTGCAAAGCGCTGCCGCGATCAGCCCGAGTGCCACGATCGCTTAGAATCCACGGCATGTCCGAGTCTGTTCCCGCCCCGCCCGCCGTATCTGCGCGCGTCATCGTCGGACTCTCCGGCGGGGTGGACTCGGCGGTGGCGGCGCTGCTGCTGCGGCAGGCGGGCTGGGACGTGCAGGGACTGTTCATGAGCAACTGGGAGGACGACGAGGATGCGTACTGCACCGCCGCGCAGGACTTCCAGGACGCGCGTGCGGTGGCCGCAGAGCTTCGGATCCCGCTGCACCGGGCCAGCTTCGCGAGCGAGTATCGCGAGCACGTATTCCGGCATTTCCTCGCCGAGCATCAGGCCGGGCGCACGCCCAACCCGGACGTGCTGTGTAATCGCGACATCAAGTTCGGGGTGGCACTCAGGTGGGCGCAGCGCCTCGGGGCCTCGCACTTCGCCAGCGGGCACTACGCTCGTGTGCGGCAGTCATCCGATGGCACCGCGCTCCTCAAAGCGCACGATGCCGCCAAGGACCAGAGCTATTTCCTGCACGCCGTGGCGCGCGAGGGGCTCGGGCGCACGCTGATGCCGCTCGGGGAGCTCGAGAAGAGCGCGGTGCGCGAGCGCGCGCGACGCGCCGGCCTGCCGGTGTTCGACAAGCCCGATAGCACCGGCATCTGCTTCATCGGCGAGCGGCCGTTTCGCGAGTTTCTGGGGCGCTTTCTGCAGCGCACTCCCGGGCCCATCGAGACACCCGCGGGTGAGCGTCTCGGCACGCACGAGGGACTGCCCTTCTACACGCTCGGGCAGCGCGCGGGACTTTGCATCGGCGGGCGCGCCGGGCACCCGGAGGAGCCGTGGTACGTCGCGCGGAAGGATGCCGCGCGTAACACACTCGTTGTCGTACAGGGGCACGATCATCCGCTGCTCGCAAGCGGCGCGCTGTGCACGGGCCGCTGGCACTGGCTCACACCCGCGCGGCGCGAGCCGCTGCGCTGCACGGTAAAGGTGCGCTACCGCCAGAGCGATCAGCCGGCGCTGCTCGAGCCGCGCAGCGACGGCAGCGCGCAGCTGCTGTTCGATCAGCCGCAGCGCGCCGTTACGCCCGGACAATATGCGGTGGCCTACGAGGGCGAGCGCTGCCTCGGCGGAGGCGTCATCGAATCGGTGACGCCGCTGGCGCGCCAGTGCGCAGCCGCCTGAGGCACGCTCGAGGCGGCGCACGTCCACGCTGCGCCGTATAATCCGCCGCTGACAGCGGAGATACGAATGACCAACAGCTTCCGTGCGCGCTCCACCCTCACGGTCAGCGACCGCAGCTACGAGATCTGGAGCCTGGCCGCGCTGCCGCAGGATAAGCTCGCCCGCCTGCCCTACTCTCTGAAGATCCTGCTCGAGAATCTGCTGCGCTTCGAGGACGGCGTGAGCGTGAAACGCGCCGACATCGAGGCGCTGCTCGAATGGGACCCCTCCGCCACGCCCGCGCACGAGATCGCCTTTACGCCCGCGCGCGTGATCCTGCAGGACTTCACCGGCGTGCCGTGCGTGGTGGACCTGGCGGCAATGCGTGATGCCATCGTGCAGCTCGGCGGCAACCCCGAGCGCGTCAATCCGCTGAACCCGGCCGAGCTGGTCATCGATCACTCGGTGCAGGTGGACGAGTACGGCACGCCGCGCGCGCTCGCCGCCAACACCGCCATCGAATTTACGCGCAACAAGGAGCGCTACGCGTTCCTGCGCTGGGGCCAGACGGCGTTCCGCAATTTCTCCGTGGTGCCGCCCAACACCGGCATCGTGCACCAGGTGAACCTCGAGTACCTCGGGCGGGTGATCTTCGATGCCGGCGATAACGGCGCGCGCCGCGCCTACCCGGACACCCTGGTGGGCACCGACTCGCACACCACCATGATCAACGGACTGGGGGTGCTCGGCTGGGGTGTCGGGGGCATCGAGGCGGAAGCGGCGATGCTCGGGCAACCCGTGACCATGCTGATCCCCCAGGTCATCGGCTTTCGTCTCGAGGGACGGCTGCAGCCCGGCGCGACCGCGACTGACCTGGTGCTCACCGTCACCGAGATGCTGCGCAAGAAGGGCGTGGTGGACAAGTTCGTCGAGTTCTTCGGCGACGGACTTGCCAACCTGCCGCTCGCCGATCGCGCCACGATCGCCAATATGGCGCCCGAGTACGGCAGCACCTGCGGCATCTTCCCAATCGATGCGGAGACGGTGCGTTACCTCGAGTTGTCGGGACGCACGCGCGAGCGGATCGAGCTGGTCAGCACCTACGCCAAGGCGCAGGGCATCTGGCGCAACCAGAGGGCCACGCCGGCGCGCTACAGCGATCAGCTCGAGCTCGATCTGGGTGCGGTCGAGCCGAGCCTCGCAGGTCCGCGCCGCCCGCAGGACCGCGTGCCGCTCAAGAGCGCGCGGCAGGTCTATCGCACCAACGCCAAGAAAGCCGCGGATGAGCGCAGTGCCCGCAACGGCAGCAGCGGCGGTGTTGCCCCCTTGGCGCTCAACGGCCAGAGCCTCGAGCTCAAGGACGGCGCGGTGCTGATCGCTGCAATCACCAGCTGCACGAACACCTCAAATCCCTCGGTCATGCTCGGTGCGGGCTTGCTCGCCCGCAAGGCGCGTGAGCGCGGACTCAACGCGAAGCCTTGGGTGAAGACCAGCCTCGCGCCCGGATCGCGCGTAGTCACGGACTACTTCACCAAAGCAGGCGTACTCGATGACCTGGCGGCGTTGGGGTTCGCTCTGGTCGGCTACGGTTGCACCACGTGCATCGCCGCGGGCACTCCCGTGCTGCTCGCCAATGGCACCGCGCGGCACATCGAAAGGATGCCGGCCGCCGGCGGCGTGCGGCTGATCGGACCTTCCCACGAGCGTCGGCTCGCGATGGCCCTGCAGAGCGAGATGATGGTGCAGGGTGAGCGCGAGTGCGTTTCGCTCGTGCTACAGGATGGCCGCACGCTGGTATGCACTCCGGATCACGAGATTCTCTGTGCAGACGGACGTTGGGTGCGCGCGGACCAGCTGGCGCTCGGGCAGGACCGGGTCCTCATGGGCCCCGAAGCCCCGCTCGATGAGCCGGGGACGGACGAGTCCGGCTACCGCCTCCAAGCCGGCGAGCGCACATTCACTATGGCGAGCGAGCCGCAACGGCAGTGCACCCTGGCGTTCGCCCGCCTCCTCGGGCACCTGCTGGGCGATGGGTCCATCAGTCGCTTCGGGCAGGCGCGCCTGAACGCCGGTCAGGCGTTCGATCGGGAAGCGATTCTGAACGACGTCGAGCTGCTGACCGGCAAGCGTCCGGCCGGCAGCGCCCACGATGAGCGCAAATGGACGATCGTGCTGCCGCGCGAGCTGATGCAGCTGGCGCTCGCATTGCCCGGAGTACGCATCGGCGGGCGCATCGATCAGGCGCCGACTCTGCCTGGCTTCGTTCTCGAGGATCAGTGCCCGGTGGCTGTGGTGCGCGAGTTCCTCGGCGGACTCTTCGGCGCGGATGGACATGCCCCGATCCTGCACAGGTGGGATCAGAGCGAGGAGGCGGCGAGTCTTGCACCGCCCGCCTACTCCCGAAGCGCCAAGCCCGAGTTCGTGGAACCGACCAAGCGAATGATGGGCGAGATCATCCGCCTCCTGGTGCGCTGTGGAGTCAAGGCGCGCGGCGCGACGATCCGCGAATACCCGGTGCGCCCTGCCGCCTGCTCCTACCCCGCCGCGCGCGATGCGGTCCCACCTCAGGAGATCCGGCTGGAGCTGCCCGAGGGCCCGTCGTTCGTTGAGCGCGTGGGCTTTCGCTACTGCATCGACAAGACGCTGCGCGCCAGCGCGGCTGCCGTGTACTGGCGCACCGTGGACGGCATCAACCGCCAGCGCCTGTGGATGGCCGACCGGCTCGAGGAATTGCACCGCAGCCTTCACGGGCTCTCGTTCACCGGAACGCGCGCGCTGGCTGTAGCGGAGCTCACGGAGCTTGAGACCCCGGTGTTCGCGCACTATTCGCTGCTGGAGGGCCACGATCGCTTCGCGCGCTTGCCGCGCGCAGAGGCGCGCAGGTTTCAGCCCTTGCATCGGGACAGCTGTGACTTCCCCTCGCCCCTGCGGCTGTTCGAACAGCTCGGCGTACGCGGCTGGTTTGCGCCGCTGCACTCGCGCGCGGAGCACTCGCAACCTAAGCGCTACTGCCTCGACAAAGAGTCCCTGACCGTACCGAGCTTCACTCTGGCGGTCATCGATCGGCGCGCTGTGGGCAAACGCCGGGTATTCGACCTGGCGGTATGCGATTTGCACGCCTTCGTGGCAGGCACGGTTTGCGTTCACAACTGCATCGGGAACTCCGGTCCCTTGAAGCCCGAGATCTCGGCGGCCGTCAAGGCAGGTGATCTGACTGCCTGCGCGGTGCTCTCCGGCAACCGCAACTTCGAAGGCCGGGTGCATCCGGAAGTGCGCATGAACTTCCTCGCCTCCCCACCCCTCGTGGTCGCGTACGCGCTCGCCGGCACGCTCGACATCGACCTCACCACCGAGCCGCTCGGCACGGGCAAGGACGGCAAGCCCGTGCACCTTGCGGACATCTGGCCGAGCGATGCGGAAGTGCAGGAGTTATTGAAGCGCTCGATCGACTCGCAGATGTTTCGTCGCAGCTACGCAAGCGTGTTCCAGGGAGATGAGAACTGGGCGAGCATCCAGGTGCCCGCGGGGCAGCGCTACACCTGGGATGCCCACTCGACCTACGTCAAGAACCCACCGTACTTCGAGGGCATGACCATGACCCCGCCGCCGCTCACCGATGTGCGCGGCGCGCGCGCGCTCGCCGTGCTCGGGGACTCGGTGACCACCGATCACATCTCTCCTGCTGGCAACATCTCCAAGAGCAGCCCGGCCGCGCGTTACCTGATCGAGCAGGGAGTGCAGCCTCATGATTTCAATTCCTACGGCGCACGCCGCGGCAATCACGAGGTGATGATGCGCGGCACGTTCGCCAACATCCGCTTACGCAATCTCCTGATGCCCGGCATCGAGGGCGGTGTCACGGTGCATCTGCCGGACAATGAGCAGGCCTCGATCTACGATGCGGCCATGCGCTACAAGAAGGAAGGCACGCCGCTCGTGGTGCTCGCCGGGCGCGAGTACGGCACCGGGTCCTCGCGCGACTGGGCCGCGAAGGGCACGATGCTGCTCGGCGTCAAGGCGGTCATCGCCGAGAGCTTCGAGCGTATTCACCGTTCCAACCTCATCGGCATGGGCGTGGCGCCGCTGCAGTTCATGCCGGGCCAGAACGTCGCCTCACTGAAGCTCACTGGCCGCGAAGTGTTCGACATCATAGGCCTGAGCCGCGCCGATGCGACTGAAGTGAAGGTGACCGCAACACCCGCCGATGGCGCCGCGATCGAGTTCAAGGCGCGCGTGCGCATCGACACCCCGAAGGAGCGCGAGTACTACCGCCACGGCGGGATTCTCCAGTACGTGCTGCGCCTGCTCGCCGCAGCGGGCGGGGCGGCCTGAGGCAGACCGAGGCGTCAGACTCCGTCGCAGGCGCCGCGATTGCCGGGCGCGTGCTCGCGCTGTTCGATCTCGACGGCACGCTGACCCGTCACGACACCCTCGCCCGCTACCTCTGCGGATTCCTGCGCGAGCACCCGCAGCGCTGGCGGCGCATACCGGGGGCACTGCCATCGCTTGCACGCTACGCGCTCGCGAAAAGCGACCGCGGCCAATTGAAATCCGCCTGGATCGCCGCGATCCTCGGTGGCAGTACGCGCGCTGCGCTCGCCGAGTGGACCGCGCGCTTCGTGCCGCAGCTGCTCGCCCGTGGGCTGTTCGGCGATGCTGTGGCTGCCCTTGACGGGCATCGCCGCGCGGGGGACTACCTTGTGCTCTTGAGTGCCAGCCCCGACCTCTACGTGCCCGCGATCGGCCGCGCGCTCGGCTTTGCGGAGACGGTTTGCACGGGAGTCGATTGGGTCGGTGAACGCCTGACGGGAAAGTTGACGACGGCCAACCGGCGCGGTGTGGAGAAGGCCCGCTGCCTCGCCGCACTGCGCTCGCAGCATCCGCAGCTGCCAATCGTGGCGTACGGCAACGCCGCGAGCGATCTTGCGCACCTGGCACTTGCCGACCGCGGGGTGCTCGTGAACGGCTCGCGGCGCACGCGAGGCCAGGCTGCGCGGTTGGACCTGAGTTGTGTCACTTGGCGCTGAGGCGCGGTGCAATAAAAGCCCCCGTCAGCGGGTCTAATGGTGTGTCGAGTCCTCATCACGCTGCATCCCTTACCTCGCGTGCCTCGCCTGACAGCGGAGCCTGAATGATCGTTGCGGTACTGGCGTTCCTCGGTGGCGCACTGACCATCCTCAGTCCGTGCATCCTCCCGGTGCTGCCCTTCATCTTCGCGCGCACCGAGCAGCCCTTCGTGCGCAGCACACTGCCGATGCTGATCGGCATGGCGGGGACCTTTGCCGCGATCTCGACCCTCGCGGCGGTCGGCGGCGCCTGGGCCGTGCACCTCAACGAGTACGGACGGATCCTCGCAATCCTCGTGCTGACCTTGAGCGCGCTGGCACTGCTGTCGCGCCGTTTTGCCGACTGGATAACGCGCCCGTTCGTGGCGCTCGGCGCGCACCTGGTGTCCGACACTGGCGGTGCTTCCCCGGCGGGGATCTTTCCATCGCTGCTGCTGGGCGTCGCCACCGGGTTCCTGTGGGCACCATGCGCCGGTCCGATCCTCGGACTCATCCTGACAGGGGCGGCGCTGCGCGGCCCCAGCTCGACGACCACCGTGCTGTTGCTGGCTTACGCGCTCGGCGCGGCAAGCTCCCTGGCGGTTGCCGCCCTCGCCAGCACGCGCATCATTGCGACGCTGAAGCGCTCCTTCGCCGCCGGCGAATGGGTGCGGCGCTTTCTCGGGGTCGCGGTACTTTTGGCCGTCGCGGCCATCGCACTCGGCTGGGACACCGGCGTGCTGACCCGCCTGTCGCTCGGGAGTACCAGCCGCATCGAGCAGGGGCTGATCGAGCATCTGGCGCCAACGGCCTCCAATGGCGCAATGGCGATGCAGGGCACGATGAGCGCTGCCATGACGGGCCGTGCCGCGCTTCCCGGTACGTTGCCGCTCGAGGGTGAGATGCCCGCGCTGAGCGGTGCGGTCGGCTGGCTCAACAGCGCACCGCTGACGCGCGAGGCGCTGCGTGGCAAGGTGGTGCTGATCGACTTCTGGACCTACTCCTGCATCAATTGCCTGCGCGCGCTTCCCTATGTGAAGAGTTGGTATGCACGCTATCGCGAGGACGGGCTGGTGGTGATCGGCGTGCATGCACCCGAGTTCGCCTTCGAGAAGGATCCGGGCAACGTCGCGCGCGCGGTCCGTGAGCTCGGCATCACCTATCCGGTGGCCCTGGACAACGACTACGCCATCTGGCAGGGATTCAACAACCAGTACTGGCCGGCGCACTACTTCATCGACGCGCAGGGACAAATTCGCGGCCATCACTTCGGCGAAGGCGATTATCAGGAGTCCGAGCAGATCATCCGGCAACTGCTCACCGAAGCGGGCGCTAAGCACCTTGGTCCCGCGGCGAAGGACATCGAGGGCACCGGCGTCGAGGCCTCGGCCGATGAGTCCGACGTGGGCACCCCGGAGACCTACATTGGCTACGCACGCGCGGCGAACTTCGCCTCCCCAGGCGGCGCCCTGCGCGATGAGGCCCACGCCTACGGCGCGCCGGCCGGGCTTGAGCCGAACCACTGGGCGCTGTCCGGCAGTTGGCGGGTGGGCAGTGAGGAAGCGGAGTCCCTGAGCCCGGGCGGTAGGATCGTATTGCGCTTCCACGCGCGCGATGTGCACCTGGTCCTGGGTCCGGGAACTGCCGCCCAGAGCGTGCGCTTCCGCGTCACAATCAATGGGCGCGCACCGGGTGCCGATCACGGTGTCGACGTGCAGCCCGATGGCACCGGCAGCGTGAGCACGCAGCGCCTGTACCAGCTGCTGCGCCAGAGCCATCCCGCAGGCGAACACACCTTCGCTATCGAGTTCCTGGATCCGGGTGTGCACGCATACTCATTTACCTTTGGGTGAGGAACTGCCCTTATGACTCACGACCTGAAGCCTCCCCTGTCACGCAGATCGCTCCTCGGCTGTGCGCTGGCGCTCGACGCGGCAACGGCTTGGCCGAGGCGCGGGCACGCGGCCGCGGCGGCGGCGAGCCCCTCTGGCGATGCGGTGACCATCGAGGAGTTCGGGCCCGACGGCAAGAGCCGTGGCACGGTAAGCGTGCCGCGGGTCCTCAAGAGCGAAGCCGAGTGGCGCAAACAACTCTCGCCCCTTGCCTTTACGGTCACACGCCAGGAGGGCACTGAGCTCGCCTTCAGTGGTGCCTACGACAAGAATCACGCCGACGGCCTGTACGGCTGCATCTGCTGCGCGACGTTGCTGTTTGATTCACGCACCAAGTACGACTCCGGTACCGGCTGGCCGAGCTTCTGGAAGCCGATCTCGCGCTTCAATGTGCTCGAGCGCGGCGACAACAGCTTGGGCATGCAGCGCACCGCGGTAACGTGCAAACGCTGCAACGCCCACCTCGGTCATGTGTTCGACGACGGGCCGCAGCCGACCGGGCTGCGCTACTGCATGAACTCGGTGTCCCTGAACTTCACCCCCCGTGCCTGAGAGGCTTAAGGAGACTCACATGTCGATCAACCGATACCTGAGCGCGTTGGGGGCGGTGTTGGTGGTGGCGGGTTTCGGGTGGATCGCCGCCACCCACGGCGCCGAGGCGCCGGTCGCGCTAACGCCACCGGCCCTGGACAATCCCAAGCAGAGCGGTGCGTTACAGCACGCGGTGCTGGCCGGGGGCTGCTTCTGGGGCATGCAAGGGGTGTTCGAGCACGTGCGCGGCGTTCGCGGTGTGCTTGCCGGTTACTCCGGCGGCTCGAGTTTAAAGGCGCACTACGAGGATGTCGGTACCGGTGCCACGGGCCACGCCGAGTCGGTACAGATCACCTTTGATCCGCAGCAGGTCTCCTACGGCGAGCTGCTGCAGATCTATTTCTCCGTCGCGCACGATCCCACGCAACTGAATCATCAGGGTCCGGACTCAGGCTCGCAGTACCGCTCCGCCATCTTCTACGCCGACGACACCCAACGGCACATCGCCGAGAGCTACATCGCGCAGCTGGACAAGGCCAAGAGCTTCCCGGTGCCGCTCGTGACGCGCGTCGATCCGCTCAAGGGCTTTTATCCCGCCGAGGATTACCACCAGGATTTCTACCTCAAGAACCCGCAGTATCCCTATATCGTCGTCAACGATCTGCCGAAGATCAGAAACCTGAAACAGCTGTTCCCGGACTACTACAGCGGTGCGCCCGCCACGGTCGGGGTCGGCAGGTGAGCGCGATGGCGCGCTACATCGCTGAGCGGATCTGCCACAGCTCCGGGAAGAATTTCAGCTCCAGCGCCTTGGCGAGATAGGACACCCCGCCGGTGCCGCCGGTACCGGGCTTGTAGCCGATGATGCGCTCCACGGTCTTCAGGTGATGGCAGCGCCACAGCTGGAAGCTCTGATCGAGATCCACCAGCCCTTCGGCGAGCTCGTACAGGTCGAAGTCCTTGTCGGCGTTGTGATAGACGCCGAGCCAGGCGCCGGCCACCTGCTTGCTGGCCCGGTACGGCTCGGAGAAGTCGCGCGCCAGGTAGTCCTCCGGTATGCCGTAGCCGCGGCGCGAGAGCAGCTGCAGCACCTCGTCATAGAGCGAGGGCGCGGCGAGGGCGCGCGCGAGGGTCTCGTAGGCCTGCGGGTCGCGCCGGTGCACGTTGAGCATCTCGGCGTGCTTGTTGCCAAAGGTGAACTCGAGCAGCCGGTACTGCAGCGACTGGAAGCCTGAGGAGTGCCCGAGGGCGTTGCGGAACGCCGAGTACTCGAACGGCGACATGGTGGAGAGCACATCCCACACCGAGATGAGCTGTGTCTGGGTGCGCGAGATGCGCGCCAGCATCTTGAGCGCCGGGCCCAGGTCATCGCGCCGCACGCACTCGAGCGCCGCGTTTAGCTCGTGCAGCATCAGACGCATCCACAGCTCCGACACCTGATGCACGATCAGGAACAGCATCTCGTTGTGCTCGTTCGACAGCGGCTTCTGTGCCGCGAGCAGCTTGTCGAGCTGCAGATACTCGCCGTAGGAGAGCGAGGAGCCGAGGTCCCAGTGCACGGGCTCGTCCGCAAGGTCCACGCGCTCGGACTTGTCGTAACCGCCGGTGCTCATGCGACGAGATGGTACACTCCCGGCCGCTCGGGCGCTGGCGCCACAATAACGCCGCGGGCGACGCGTCATCGGAACAGGGGAGCCCCGCGCGCACCGTGACCACACCCATCATCGAAGTCCGCGACCTGGTGAAGGAGTACCCCGCCACGACCGCGGTAGCCGGAGTGTCCTTCAGCGTACCGCAGGGCATCTGCTTCGGGCTCCTAGGTCCCAACGGCGCGGGCAAGACCACCACCGTGGAGATCATGGAGGGGATCCTCCCGCCCACCTCCGGGGAGATACGCTACCGCGGTGAGCCCCTCGGTGCGCGCTTCCGCGAGGAAGCCGGCATTCTCTTTCAGAAGACTGCGTTGCAGGATTTCCTCACCGTGCGCCAGTCGATCGCGCTGTTCCGCGGGCTGTACGGTCACGGCCTCGAGGTCGATGAGGTGATCCGGCTGTGCGCCCTCGAGAAGCTCGCCGCCCGCGACAGCCGCAAGCTCTCCGGCGGACAGCAGCAGCGGCTGCTGCTCGCGATCGCGCTGGTGAACGATCCGGCGGTACTGTTCCTGGACGAACCGACCACAGGTCTCGATCCGCAGGCACGGCGCAACTTCTGGGAGCTGGTCGAATCGATCAAGGCGCAGCGCAAAACCATCATCCTCACGACCCACTATATGGAGGAGGCGGAGTTGTTGTGCGAGGAGATCGTCATCCTCGACCGCGGACGCATCGTCGCGCAGGGTCCGCCGCGACGCCTGCTGCGCGATCGTTTCGCGGAAGTTATGCTGGAGCTGCCCCGCCAGGAGTTTCCCGAGGCGGCGCGTGCACTGCCCTTGAAGATCATCGACGCCGGTGACCGGGTGGAGATCACCACCGATGATCTCGAGACGACGCTGCGCACGCTGCTGGATGCGAAGGTGCCGCTCACCAACCTGCGCATCCGCCCCGCCAACCTCGAGGACCTGTTCCTCGAGCTCACCGGCACGGAGCTGCGGCCGTGATACGCCGACTGCTCGCGGTGCTGCACGCCCGCAATCTCGAGTTCCTGCGCGATCGCAGCACCCTGGCCTTCACGCTGGTGCTGCCGGTGGTGCTGGTGATCGGCATGAGCTTCGTGTTCAGCGGCGCGGAGCGGCCGCTGTTCAAGGTGGGGGAGCTCGGCGCAGCACTCGACCCCGCCTCCCGCCCGTTCCTACGCGAGCGCTACGTGCAGTTCGTGCCGATGGGAGAACAGAGCGAGGCGCTGCACAAGCTCACGCATCAGCAGATCGACCTGCTGGTTGACCTGCACACGCCGGCGAGATACTGGGTGAATACCGATTCGCCGAAGGGCTACATCATCGAGAAACTGCTGCTGGCCGCAGAGCCCGACGCGCATCGCCAACCGGTCACCGGCGCCGCCCTGCGCTACGTCGACTGGCTGTTCCCCGGTATCCTCGGCATGAATATGATGTTCAGCTGCCTGTTCGGCGTCGGTTATGTGGTGCTGCGCTACCGCAAGAGCGGCTTTCTGAAGCGCCTGCACGCGACTCCCCTGACGGCGTTTGAATTCCTTTGCGCCCAGGTGCTCTCGCGCCTCACGCTCATCGTGTTCGTCACCGCGATCCTGTACGCAGGTATCGGCGCCATCATCGGCTTCCACAACGCCGGCAGTATCGTGCTGCTCGCGCTGCTGGCGATCGTCGGGGCGCTATCGATGATCGCGCTCGGAATCACCATTGCCGCGCGTGTCTCGAGCGAGGAGCTGGTGGGAGGACTTCTCAACCTGCTCACCTGGCCGATGATGCTGCTGTCGGGCATCTGGTTCTCACTCGAGGGTTCACCGCGCTGGGTGCAGTGGGTGGCACACATCTTCCCGCTCACCCACGTACTGGATGCGGCGCGCGCGGTGATGCTGGACGGCGCAGGTATTGCGCAGATCGCGCCACATCTTGCATTCCTGGCCGTCACCGCGCTCGGGTTCCTGAGCTTCGGCGCCTGGTCATTCCGCTGGCGCATCGACTGAATCTGCCTACCGATAAGGGAGCCGTGCCTTGCGATTCCTGAGCGACAACACCAGCAGCGCCTGTCCGGAAATACTCGCCGCCCTGAGCGAGGCCAACCACGGTCTGACCCACGCTTACGGGGAGGATGAGTGGACCGAACGCCTCGATCGCAGCTTCAGTGAGTTCTTCGGTACGCCGGTGCGTGTGTTTGCGGTGTCCACAGGCACCGCCGCCAACTCGCTGAGCATCGCCACGCTCAGTCCGCCCTACGGCGCGGTTTACTGCCACGAGGAGGCGCATATCGTCACCGACGAGTGCGGGGCGCCGGGGTTCTTCTCCGGTGGGGCGCAGCTCGCGATGCTGCCGGGCGAGCACGGCCGCATCGCGCCTGCCGCGCTCAGCGCTGCGCTCAGCGCGCGACGCATCGACGTTCACACAGTGCAGCCGGCCGTGCTGTCCGTTACCCAGGCCACCGAGCTTGGCACCAGTTATCCTCCCGCGCAGCTCGCAGAGCTCACCGCGGTGGCGCACAAACATGGGCTCAAGGTGCACATGGACGGAGCACGCTTCGCCAATGCGCTGGCGTTCCTTGGCTGCCATCCCGGGGAGATCACCTGGCGAGCCGGGGTGGACGTGTTGTCCTTCGGTGCCACCAAGAACGGAGCGCTCGCGGCAGAGGCCGTGGTGTTCTTCACTCCGGCGCTGGTCGCGGACTTCGAGCTGCGACGCAAGCGCGCCGGGCATCTGTTGTCGAAATCACGCTATGTGGCCGCACAGCTGCTGGCATACCTCGACGCCGGCCTGCACCGCCGCAACGCCGAGCGTACCAACACGCTCGCGCAGCGCATCGCTCGCACCGCGGGCGCAACGTTACTGCACCCGGTCGAGGCCAACGAGGTATTCCTCGCACTCGGGGTTGAGCGTCGAGCGGCGTTGCGCGAGGCAGGTTTCGAGTTCTACGACTGGGGCGCGGAAAGCTCGGGCGAGGCGCGGCTGGTGGTTTCCTGGGACCAGCCGGAGGCCGACGTGGCAGCGCTGTGCGCAGCTCTCGTACGCCTTTGAGGCGCTGCGCGCGAAGCCGCTATTGCTCGCGCAGGCTCGTCGTCACCGGGGCACGCGCGGCGCGCAACGCCGGCAGGAATCCGCCGATCATGCCGATGACGATGGCGATCACCAGACCGCGCGCCACCAGCTGCGGGGTAACCTTGAAGTTGAACACCACCTGGGTGAAGTTCTGCCCGAGGGTTGAGACCGAGAGGTTGTTGAACAGCACATAGGCGATCAGCGCCCCGAGCACCCCGCCCGCTAGCGCCAGCAAGAGCGCCTCGATCATCACCGAGATGAGAACCGGCGTCCCGGAAAAGCCGATCGCTCGCAGCGTTGCGATCTCCTTGCCGCGTGCGGCGACGGCCGCGTACATGCTGTTGAGCGCGGCGAACACCGCACCGAGTGCCATGATCACCGTGACCAGGCCTGCGAGGAAGCCGATCTGCTCGCGAAACTGCTTGGTCTGTCCGCTGAAGTAGTCCTGCTCGCGCAGCACGTCCACCGTGAGACGTGGCTCGGCGGCGATGGCGGCCTTGAGCTTCGCAAGGCCCCCCGGGCCCTCGAGCGCTGCCAGTACCGAGCTCGAGCCGGTGCGCCCGAAGGTGCTGCGCGCCACGTTGATGTCGGTCCACAGCTCGCTGTCGTGGGAATCACCCGACTCGAACTCCCCGACCACGGTCCAGTTGGAGCCGCGCATGCGCACCACCTGGCCGATATCCGCGCCCTGGAACTGGCGCAGCACCCCGCTGCCGACGATGAGCTCACGCAGGCCCGGGGTGAAATTGCGACCGGCGATGATCTTGAGGTGCGGCCGCAGGGCGAAGGCGGCGGGCTCGACGCCGCGCACGGTGATGTTGGCGCCGTTCTTGGTGTCATCCCTGCGCAGCAGCTCGGCGATCACCATCATCTCCGCGGAGGCGAGCGGCTTGCCATCCGCGCCGGTAGCGATGCCCGGCTCCTGCTTGATCACGTCGGTCGAGTCGCGGTCGAAGGCCGAATTGAGCTCCTCGTCCGAGCCCCCGCGCATGATGATGACGGCATCGCTGCGGCCGGTGGCCTTGAGCGTGCTCTCGAAGCCCACCGCCATGGCGAGGAGCGCTGTGAACACGCCGACCACCCCGGCAAGTCCGATGACGATCACGAGCGAGGGGGCCCAGCGCTCGGGAATGCTCCGGATGCCGATGCCGCTGATAGCGAAAGCCTGCCTGAACAAAACGATCTCCTTCCTGCCAGAGCTAGCGCCCGGCGAGCGCATCGACGATCCGCAAACGCCGCGCGCGCAACCCCGGCAGCAGGCCCACCGCCAGGCTCATGAGCACGATGGCGAGGATCCCGATGCTCCACACCCCGGCGTCGAGCCGCACCACGAACTGACCACCCGTGCCCTTCTCCACCATCGCCCCGAGCGCGGTTGCCAGCACCAGCCCGAGGAGCCCCCCGAACAGGCACAGCGAGAAGGCTTCTGCGAGGACAAAGAAGAGGACGCTCCCGTCGGTGAACCCCAAGGTCTTGAGCACCGCCAACTCCGGCACGCGCTCGCGCACGCTCTGCGCCATGGTGTTGCCCACCACCAGGAGCAGCGTGAAGAACACCGCGAACAGGATCCAGTGCACGATGAGCGCGATGTCACCGATCTGCTTGACGAAGCCGAGATTGAAGTCCTTCTCGGTCTGCGTCTTGGTCTCATCCGGGGAGTTCTCGAACATCGCATCGATGGTCTTGCTGACGGCCTGCGCCTGTTTGCTGTCGGCGAGCTTCAGTATGAAGAAATTCGTGCGCCCCTTGAGGTTGAAGGAGTTGGCCTCGTCGAAGTATTCACTCTGGATAAAGGCGATGTTGGTCTGCTTGCGCCAGGCGTCGTCCTTGCCGTCGAAGATCCCGACCAGGTCGAAGGCCCACGCCTTGCTGCCATTCTTCTGCGGGTAGATGTTGGAGGAGATCGGAATTTTCTGCCCGACCTTCCAGCCGTACTGATCCGCCAGCACTTTTCCGGCGATCATGGCGGTGCGCGTGTGCGCGAAGGTTTGCCACTGCTCATCGGGCATCACGTACTCGGGATAGACGTCGCGGTAGCGCAGCGGATCGATCGCGAATACGAACAGCGGCGTGTTCTCCTGCCAGACCCCGCCGAACCACATCGAGTACGCCACGCGCTCGACGCCGGGCACGGCCTCAAGCTTCGGCACCATGCCAGTGGGCAGGGGCTGTGTGAACGATACCCGCGCCTGCGTCATGAGGCGCGTCGCGCCGACGAAATCCGCGCCCGCGTTGAACAGTGAGTTCACCGACTGCAGCAGCCCAAACAGCACGAAGGCCATGATCACCGACAGCAGCGTGAGGATGGTGCGCGTGCGCTTTCTGAACAGGTTGGCGATGACGAAACTGGTCTTGGTCATGGATGCCTCCCCCGCCCTTCACGCCGCCTGCTCGAGCAGCTGGCCCTTCTCCAGGTGCAGCGTGCGCCGCGCGAATTCCGCAGCCTTCGGATCGTGCGTCACCATGACCACGGTCTTGCCGTGCTCGCGGTTGAGCACCTGCACCAGGCCCAGGATCTCGTCCGCGGTGCTGCGATCGAGATCGCCGGTGGGTTCATCGCACACCAGCAGCTGTGGATCGGACACCAGCGCGCGCGCGATCGCCACGCGCTGCTCCTGGCCGCCGGAGAGCTCTTTGGGCTTGTGCTTGGCACGGTCGGAGAGACCGACGATCTGCAGCGCCACGGCGACGTTCTTCTTGCGTTGTGCGGAAGACAGCTTGGTCAAAAGCAGCGGCAGCTCGACGTTGCCTTCGGCGCTGAGCACCGGCATCAGGTTATAAAATTGGAACACGAAGCCGACGTTGTGCGCGCGCCAGTGAGCCAGCTGACTGCCGCCGAGCTGATCAAGACGGCTGCCGGCGACCATGACCTCCCCGGAGGTCGGCTTATCCAGGCCGCCGATGAGATTGAGGAGCGTGGTCTTGCCCGAGCCCGAAGGGCCCATGAGCGCGACGAAGTCGCCCTTGGGTATGTTGAGCGTGAGTCCGTGCAGAACCTCGACCTTCTGCTTGCCACGCTCATAGACCTTGGTGACGTTGTGGATCTCGACCATCGCTTCAGACATGTCCTGACTCCCAAAGGATCCTAGGATTTTGTTTCCTTGACCGCGGCCCCGTCCTTGAGCTCGGGCGGCGCATCGACGATCACCGTTTCGCCCGGGCTCACGCCATTGAGCACCTGGCGCAGCGCCCCGCTGCTGCCGCCCAGTGTTACCGTGCGGCGCTGCGCCCGCCCCTCCTGCACCACGAACACCACATCCTCAGCGCCGTCCTTGCGCAGCGCGGACGCCGGCAGTAGCACCCCGTGCGGCCGCTCCTGTACGGCGTTGGCCGCCGCGCTCTTGCTGTCCTCGAGGAATGAGACGCGCACTCCCATGTCCGGCACGATGCGCTCGTCCTTGTGATCGATCCCGATGCGCACCTTCACCGTCGCCTTGGAGCGATCGGCGGTCGGGATGATGGCGATGACGTGCGAGGGAATGCGCCAATCGGGGTAGGCATTCAGCACCGACTCCACCGGCTGCTGGGGCAGTACGCGGTTGATGTAGGCCTCGTTGACGTCCACCTCGATCTCGAGTGAATCCATGTCGACCAGGGTGCCAATGCCGGTACGCGTAAAGCCCCCGCCCGCGGACAGGGGCGAGATGATCTCACCGACCTGTGCGGCCTTGGCGATCACGACGCCGGTGAAGGGCGCGCGTACCGTGCAGTAGTCGACCTGTACCTGCGCGGCGCGCACGTTGGCGGCGGCGAGGTCGATCTGCTTGCGCTGCGACTGCAGCTGCGCGGCCTGGGTTTCCAGCTGCGTGCGCGCCTGCTCCACAGCCTGCGTGGACACGAGGTTGCGCCGCACCAGATCCTCATCGCGCTGCAGGTCGCGCCGGCTTTGCGCCAAGAGCGCCTTATCCTGCACCTGCAGCGCCTGTGCGGAGTGCAGTTGCGCCTCGGCCTGCGCAAGCGCGGCCCGCTGCGCGGTGTCATCCAAGCGCCCGAGCACCTGGCCCTCCTTGACGTGATCGCCCTCCTCGATCAGCACTGCGGTGACGGTACCGGTGATCTGCGCCGACACGGTGGCTTCGCGCCGCGCGGTCACATAGCCGGTCGCATCGAGCACGCTGCCGCCGCCCCCGCCGGGCAGCGGCTGCGCCGTGGCGGTGTGGACCGGCAGCGCCGCATGAGCGAAGAGCGCCAACCAGGCACCGGCCGCGAGCAGCGCAAGCAACACGACACTGCCGGCGAGGAGCCAGATCCGACGCCCGAACGCGGTACCCTCCTGCGGCGCGCTGCGGTCGATACGCAGCTGTCCCAACAGCGTTTTCTTGTCGGTTTCCAAGTCGCGTCACGATAGCATCAGACACCGCGCATTGCTTCAGGCACCCGATCAGACGCCGCAAAATAGCGATGAATTGCATCCAGCACCAACCCCGGGCTGGACCTGTGTCAGCGGCCCGGCGGTAGATTGACAAGACACCAGGGAACAAGTCGGCAGCCCACGCGGGGGGAGTCGATTGCAGCTCAGCCGGCGGTGATCTTCGCCAGCAGGCGTTTTGCCTGCGCGAACTGCGGTGCGATGAGCAGCGCACGCTCGAGCGCATCGCGCGCCGCGACCGGATCGCCGTGATCGAGGAGATCGCGCGCCAACAACAGCCATGCATCCGCCGCTCCCCAGCCAGGCAGGGGCTCGGCATCGCGCCGCTCGGCCTCGAAGGCGGCCACCGCCTGGCGCAGCTTCGGGAGCGCACGCTCCTTGTTGCCCCCCTTCTCGCCGCCGAACTCGTAATCACTCATGGCATCCACCAGCAGCACCCGCGGATTACCTGCGCCGAGCTGCAGCGCGCGCTCGAGGTCCTTGCGTGCGCGGTAACCGGCAAACGGCGCGTGCATGCCGCTTGCCTCCAGAGGCGTTGCCAGGCATGCGGAGCGCAGCGCGAGCGCATCCGCAAAATCCGCCTGCATCGCGAGTGCCGAGTCGACCTCGCTTACGCAGCGCCGCGCGAGTTGTGCGGCCGAGCTCCCCGCCCCCGGTGCGGCGCGCGCGGCGAGCAGCGCCAGACGCCAGTCGAGCAGTGCGGCGTAATAGCCGCGCAGCTTGTCGTGCGACTCGCCCGTGGCGAGGGCGTCGGCGAGGTGCCGCAGCGCAGGGCCGTCCTCGGTGTAATAGCCGTACTGAATGCGGCTCTCGATGTCGCGCCACGAGTTCTCCTCGCTCTGCGCGAGCGCGCCGCCGCACAGCACCGCAGCGAGCACGAGGGCTTCCCCGAATGCACAACGGCGTGCGGCTCGCGCAGTCCGCAGCAAGAGGCCTGCCTTCAGTAGAATGTGCCCACGCATGCGCATCGAAAACCATACCACAGCAGTGTCGCCAACCGGTGGCGCGCCGGCGCTCATCGACATAGGCATCAATCTGACGCACGACAGCTACGATGCCGATCGCGAGGCGGTTATCGCACGCGCGTGTAACGCCGGTGTCACACAGATGGTGGTCACGGGCTCAAGCGTTGCCAGCAGCGCCCAAGCCGTGGCACTCGCGCGCGAGTATCCCGGAAGACTGTTCGCAACCGCGGGAGTTCACCCGCATCACGCCAGCGAGCTCACGCCCGCCACGCTCGCCTCGCTCGAGCAGCTCGCGCGCTGCCCGGAAGTGGTGGCGGTGGGCGAATGCGGCCTCGACTACTTCCGCAATCTGTCGCCGCCCGAGACGCAGCGCGAGGCTTTCCATCGCCAGCTGGAGCTGGCCGCGCGGGTCGGCAAGCCCGTCTTCCTGCACCAGCGCGAGGCGCATGCGGAATTCGTCGCGATCCTCACCGCGCACGCCTCGCAATGGCGCGGCGTCGCGCACTGCTTCACGGGCACCGCGATGCAGCTCGAGCCCTACCTCGGGCTCGGACTTGCCATCGGCATCACCGGCTGGATCTGCGATGAGCGGCGCGGTACGCACCTTGCGGAGCTGATGCCGCGCATTCCGGCCGCACGGCTGCTACTCGAGACCGACGGGCCGTACCTGCTGCCGCGTAACCTCACGCCTAAACCTGCCTCGCGGCGCAACGAACCGGCGTATCTTCCGCAGATCGCCGCGGTGGTGGCCCGCTCGCGCGGGGAAACTGTCGAGGCGCTCGCGCACTCAAGCACCCAGGCGGCGCGCGAGCTATTCGGGTTGCCGCGGCTCACCTGATAATCAACACTCATATAGTGTCGTAACTCATTATAATCAGGAAGAATTATGGACCTTGTACGGCTGCAATCGATGATCGCAAAGACTTGGGATGAGTCGATTCTCGAGCGGCTCATCGCCTACGTGCGCATCCCGAATAAATCACCGAGCTTCGATCCGGACTGGGAGCGCCACGGGCACATGGAGGCGGCCGTGCAGCTGATGGCCGAGTGGTGCCGTGCCCAGGCGCTGCACGGGGCACGCATCGAGATACGCCGACTTGCCGGTCGCACACCGTTGCTGCTGGTCGATGTGCCCGGCGAGCTGCCCGGATGTGTTCTGCTCTACGGTCACCTCGACAAGCAGCCGGAGTTCACCGGCTGGCTGCCCGGGCTTGGGCCCTGGGAGCCGGTGATTCGCGGGGGCAGGCTTTACGGCCGCGGAGCCGCGGATGACGGCTACGCAGTTTTCAGCTCGGTCACCGCCATCGCCGCGCTCCAGCAACAGCGTGTCGCACTGCCACGCTGTGTCGTGTTGATCGAGGCCTGCGAGGAAAGCGGCAGTATCGACCTGCCGGCGCATCTGGAGTCTCTCGGTGATCAACTCGGGGAGCCCTCGCTCGTCGTATGCCTGGACGCTGAATGCGGCAACTACGAGCAGTTGTGGTGCACCACCTCCTTGCGCGGCAACATGGTCGGCACGCTGCACGTGCGTGTACTGACCGAGGGTGTGCACTCGGGAATGGCCACCGGCATCGCACCCACGCCGTTTCGCATCCTCGAGCAGCTGCTCATGCGGATCGAGAGCCCGATCAACGGTGATCTGCTGCTCGATGAGCTGCACGTCAACATGCCACGCGACCGGGGCGTGCAGGCGAGCGCCGCGGCGGCCGTGCTCGGGGATACCGTGGCAGGAAAGTTGCCGTGGGCCCAAGGGGTGCAGGCGCTCTCGGACGACCCGATCGAGCTGATCATCAACAACACCTGGCGCAGCACGCTCGCAGTGACCGGCGCGGATGGACTGCCGCCGACCGGCTCGGCGGGCAACGTGCTGCTGCCGGAGCTTTCAGTCAAGCTGTCGCTGCGCCTGCCGCCGACGTGCGACGCGGCGCGCGCGCTCGAGGCGGTGCGCGAAACGCTCGAGCGTGAGCCGCCCTACGGAGCGCAGGTGAGGTTTGAGGCGGACTCCTCCACCGGGGGCTGGAATGCGCCTGCCTTCGCGCCCTGGCTGGAGGAGTCAATTGCGCGCGCCTCGCGCGCGCTGTATGGCCGCGAGGCGGTACACATCGGCTGCGGCGGCACGATACCGTTCATGGGCATGCTCGGGGAGCGCTTCCCGCGCACGCAATTCTTCATCACCGGTGTGCTCGGACCGCACGCCAATGCGCACGGCCCCAACGAGTTCCTGCACATCGACTACACCAAGAAGCTCACCGCCTGCGTGTCGCTGGTGCTCGAGGACCACGCGCGACAGCTGGCTACCTGAGACGCCTTAGCGCATGTCCACCATGTAGCTGGGCTTGACCGTCTCTTTCAGGCGCTGCCAGCCCTCGCGGTGGCGTGCGGCGCTCTCGGCCGCCGACTCGAACTCGGGCGCGGGAAACTCCGAGCGCAGCGCATCGAGCATCAGTGTCCATTTCGGCAGGCCCTTGGGGAATCTGCCGCGGCGCGTGAACACGATGCGCCCCTCGACCGGCACTTCCCCCACCACCGCCTTCACGGCAGCGATGCGGTCATAAAGCGCGCTCTGCGGGTTGGTGAACGTGAAACGGTGTGCGCCGTCCATGACCGTCCAGTCCGCCATCTGATCGCCGCCAAAGATATTGCCGCGCACATCGCGCAGGTCGATCACCACCACGCCCCGCAGTGTCAGCAGCAGAAAATCGACGTGGTAGCCCCCGCCCATGCCATCGGGCACCAGGGTATTGTTCAGGTAGTCCGCGCTGCCGGCGGTGACCGCAATGCGCAGCGCCTTGCGGGCGCGGTACTTGCGATACCAGCGCCACGCCCAGGAGACCCCGAAGCCAAGTACGGCCGCGCAGCCGATCAGCACCCATGCCGTCGGCGAAAGCTGTCTCAACCCCTCCACGTTAACGGCTCCCCTGCATCGTTCTTATTCCCGCTAGGTCCTCATTATCCGGATTATCCGGCCTGCAGCATCATTCTTCACTCTTAAGCTGGCTGCGCAGCGCTTCCAGGGTGGGCTCGATCTCGGTGCACCCCGTCGGGCGCGCGAACAATTGCGCGAGCGCCTCCGGCACCGCCACCGTTCGCCCGATGAGTGGCTCGACGATCTCGCGGAACTTAGCCGGATGCGCCGTCGCCACCAGCACCCAGCGCCCCGCTTCCCGACGCGCTGCGGGCAGCCGCGACCAGGCCTCGGCGGCGGTGGCGGTGTGCGGGCACCAGATCTGGCCGTATTCATGGTAGCCGGCACGGATGCGCGCGCGGATCTGTCCGTCCGTGACCGAGCAGGCGCTCACCGCCCCGCGCAGCTCCTCGATGCCCGGAAACAGCGCACGCAGTCGCTCCATGTTGCTCGGGTTGCCGACGTCCATGGCCGAGGCGAGCGTGGCCACGCTCGCGCGCGGCTCCCATCGCCCACTCGCCAGGTAGTCCGGCACGCTGCGGTTGGCGTTGTGCGCCAGTACCACATCTGCAATCGGCAGCCCCACCTGACGCGCCCACAGGCATGCCAGCGCGTTGCCGAGATTGCCGCTTGGCACGATGAAGGAGGCGCGCTCGCCGTGCGTGCGCCACACCGCGAGGCTGGCCGCCGCGTAATACACGCTCTGCGGTAGGAGCCTCCCCAGGTTGATGCTGTTGGCCGAGGACAGCTCCCGCTGCGCAGCGAGCGCGCGGTCGAGGAAAGCGACCTTTACCAGGCGCTGGCAGTCATCGAAGGTGCCGCGCACTTTCAGTGCGCGCACGTTGTCGCCCCAGCAGGTGAGCTGGCGCTCCTGGGTGGGGGAGACCAGTCCCTTGGGAAAGAGCACCGCGACCTCCACTCCGGAACGCCCGTGGAAGGCGGCGGCGACCGCGCCGCCGGTGTCCCCGGAGGTTGCGACCAGGATCGTCAGGGTACGCCCCGCCGGATGCAGCCGGGCGATGCAGCTGGCGAGAAAACGCGCGCCGAAATCCTTGAAGGCTGCCGTTGGACCGTGGAATAGCTCGAGAACCGATAGTCTCCTCCGACTGTCGAGGGCAACCAGCGGCGCCTCGAAGTTGAGCGCCGCGTGCGCAATCTGCGGCAACTGTGGCGCGAGGGGGTCCCCGGACAAGAAGGGCGCAAGCAGGGCGCTCGCGACCGCCGGCAGCGCCAGCGA
>Ga0302324_100004258_pt1 | contig 31772 bp, 28 predicted proteins | sample Palsa_T0_1_FD_201949 | JGI IMG/M metagenome (GOLD analysis project Ga0302324, IMG submission 201949) | Peat permafrost microbial communities from Stordalen Mire near Abisko, Sweden - Palsa_T0_1 | ecosystem: Environmental > Terrestrial > Soil > Palsa > Peat permafrost | place: Sweden: Abisko... | reverse complement strand
ATGACAACGATTAAACGTGAGGGAGGTCGATGACGGAGCGAGCGACTCCCGACGAAGCGTCTGCCCTGCCCTTGTCATTCCGAGCGCCTTGTTTCTGGCGCGAGGAATCTGCTTATCCTCGCCAAGCGAGCGAACAGCAGGTTCCTCTACTACACCGTCGCGTTCGCTCCGGCTCCGGGTCGGAATGACAAGCAGTAAGAGCGAAGTGAATGACTCCGAAGGATCTCCGCGCTTCGCGAGCACTGCAGCGCTGCCAATGAGTTGTACGGATCCCTTCAGCCTCTATGGCAGGGGGAGCCAGGTTTTGCATTCCGCCACGGTGACCGGCGCGGTCAGCGGCAAGCCCGAGCGATAGCGCACTATTCCGTCGGAGGTCGAGCAGAAACTTCTGGTTCCGGTGTTGGTGCTGGCGGGCGTGGCCACGACTACATAGCTTTGGCAGCGCCCGAGCCCGCAGTTGGCGGTAATGCGGAACTGGTACCCGGACTTCGTGCACCAGGAGCCGGCGGTGCAATCGGCATAGCCCAGGGTAGAGTCAATTAAGCTTGCGTGGTCCGCCGATCTGGCACTCCCAGTGGGAGCGGGACCGAGCGAGGCCAGATCGCGCGCAAAGCCCTTCTGCGGATAAGTTCTCGCATAGATGATCTGCGCGGTATTGGCCGTGCGGATCGTGGCCAGGGCAGACGATTCGTTCGCCGCCATTCTCGCCCGCAGCAAATTGGGGATGGCGATCGCGGCCGCCACCAGAACTGCGCCGGCGTCGATGCCCCCGCTGCGGCTGACTTCGCGAATGGCGCTTTCTTCGCCATACCCGGAAACCACGGTCGGCGAGGCCTCGGCCGGCAATTGCGAGAGCAATGCCGACATCTCGGGCGACGCCTGCCGCATGGTCAGCACCGCGAAAGCGACCGGATCTTCGTAGAGCAGGCCCGAGACTTCCGCCGAGCTGGCGGGGGGCAGTGACGCCTGAAATTTCTGGGACTTGGCCAGCGATTCACCGCTGCGATGCAGCCGCACCGCCTCGGCAACGGTTTCGAGGCCTGAACCGATCACCAGATAGCCATCCACGAACGCGTAGCCGATTTCTCTGGTCTTGTTGCCGGAGGGAACGGGAAAGGTGTGGTAGGCAACGCCGTCCCTCTCCGTCATCAGCGCACTGATATTGGCAGTCGCCAGCAAAGTGGCCAGCGTCGCCTGCAAGCGCCCGGGATTATTGACCTGGAGGATTGCCCTCCATACGGGTTCCGTTTCCACGAGTCCGTCGGACTCAATGGTGATCTCTCCGCCAAGGTAGCTGAGCAGGTCCTTCCTCAAACTAATTTTCAATCCCTGTTCCATCATCGCGAGTTGCATCAGGGCTTTCGGGTTCGAAACCGTGGCAATGTCGATAATGTCGTCAAGCATCTCCGCCGGACTCTTGAGCCGTATACTGGCTGCCATGACTGCCTTGGGTGAGACAAAATCCAGGCTGCCCAGGGGCCCGGGCGCGGCCAGCCATGCCGCGATTCCGTGCCGCGGCCCGGTGAAGCTCAACTCCATTTCACTCATTTCCTGACTGGCCACATTCTTGTGCTCCCAAACCAGGTACTTCATATCGGCAAAACCGGTGCGCTGAAAAAGTTTCTGGTTCTGGTCACTGCCCAGTGGGATTTGTTGCAGAATCGTCTGCAGGTCCGCGCCTGCTACGACGGAGGTTCCGCCTTCATAGGCCTGTGCCAGCCGCTGCCCAAAAGGAGTCGCGGCAAACTCATGGCTGCTCGCGTCGAGTCGAGCATTGAGACTGCGCAGGCCAGCCAGGTCGAGCGCGCCAACTACGAAGTCAGGACGCACCAGGATCACGAGTTGACCCGGAGTATGTGGGCTCCTGTCGACGTCCTTGGCGGTGGCAAGCTCCTGCAGGTCTAACACGCGAACCGACGCCGGCGATTTGGGTGCAAGTTCTTTCTCCATCTGCAGGAGAAAATCTTTTAGTCCCGGCTTCCGCACTTCTGCAAGCAGCAGGAAACTCGGATCCTTCTTCGGTTCGGTCGCTCCCGCCACAACAATCTCGTCTCCCAAATATTGCGAGAGTTGATAAAACTTCTCCAGCGTGTCCTCCAGTTTAGGTGCGTCGGCGGAAGATTGAAGATGCTGCCACCAGGCACGCAGCTCGGCGTTCTCCTTTGTTTCCTGCTGAAAAATGCCCAAGGCCTGATGGGAAGCCTCGCCATAATTGGGAAATGCGGCATAGAAGACCGTCGATTCCGGCAGCAGCGGCAGCAGACGGCTCTGCGCTCGCGGCGCCGGAAGCTCGACCTCGGCGCGAACCTTCTTGAGCAGTTGGCCGAGTTCCGTCAACAGTCCGGGATATTTTTTCAGGTCGTCAAACGGATTGGCCGCGGGCGCGGTGGCCGCGGCCTGCGAAGCTGCGGCCGACGTAAGGGAGAAAATCATGGCCATGACTGCCATGCCATGGCAGAAAAAGCCGAGGCGCTGCCGGCGGAGAGATTGTCCGTGTCCCATCCCTGGGCCTCCGTGTCGAGAGACTCATCATAGCGCCTTTCCTGCATTTCGCCATGCTTCGCGGAGGCGGCGTTTTTGCGAAATGCAATATTCAGTTCACACTCCCGCCGAAACTACCGGGCCCGGAGGTGCGCTGGTATCGGTCGCTACTGCCACCTGTTTTCGATCTTCGGCGGATGTTGCAAGGTTTGCATGACCACGCAATACTGCTCGGTCTTCGATTGCAGCGCGCTCAACTGCTCGGCGGTTGCGTGCGGGGCGCGGACATTGAAGATGACTCGGATGTTCTCGAATCCGACCGGAACCTCTTTCGATATTCCCAAGGTTCCCTGCAGGTCGAGGTCGCCCTCGACCTTGACCTCGATGCTCTCGGTGGGAATGCCCATGGCTGTGGCCACCATTTGGCAGGTGATCTGCGCGCAGGCGGCGAGCGCGCCCAACAGCAGGTCTCCGGAGCAGGCGCCGGTGCCCGCTCCGCCAACTCCCTGGTGGGCTTGCGCGTTGTAGATGGCACGACCCAAATCCACCGAACAGGCGATCGGTGCGTCGGTCTGGGTGCCGCGCGCCGACAGGGTGATCCTGGAACTCGCAGGGTCCTGCCGGTACTGGTCTTTCAGCGGCCGCTGCAGCGATCGAATATCCATCCATCCCCCTCGGAAAATCTGGGTTATTATAAACGCACGCTGGGGAGTTGCGGCGGGGCGCGGCGGCAGTTCACCAATGCAGGCATGTCTTGCGCGGCGGGCAGTCAATTCCGGCAGATCAATTCCGCTCGACCGCGATTTTCGCGAAACCCATGAATCCTCCTTCCACGTCAGGATCGGTAGACTTCGTCCTGTCACCGGGCACACGATTCGGAAGTTACGAGATTCTTCAGCGGCTGGGCGCCGGTGGCATGGGCGAGGTGTATCGAGCCCGGGACATGCGCCTCAACCGCGAGGTCGCGCTCAAGACTGTTTCTCGAGATCGCTATTCTCAACCGGAAGCGTTGGCGCGTTTCGAGCGCGAAGCCCGATCGGCGTGTGCGCTCAACCATCCCAACATCGTCACGATCTATGAACTGGGACAACTGAACGGCACGCATTACATCGCCATGGAACTGGTGGAGGGCGAGACCGTGCGCGGGTTGCTCACCGGGGGCGTGGTTCCGTTTCGCAAAGCCGTGGCTATCGCGGCCCAAGTGGCCGACGCTCTTGCCAAGGCACACGAAGTCGGCATCATTCACCGCGATTTGAAACCCGAGAACCTGATGGTTTCCATTGAGGGTACGGTGAAGGTGCTCGATTTCGGGCTGGCCAAGCCGCCTCTTCTGGATCGATTGGCCGATGCGGAGGTGAGCACCACGATCACGGAGCCGGGAGTGGTGATGGGCACCATGGGTTATATGTCGCCGGAGCAGTCCACCGGCAGCAACGTCGATTTTCGTTCCGACCAGTTTTCTTTCGGTGCGGTGCTCTACGAAATGGTCACCGGAGTTCCCGCTTTCAAGAAGAGCACCTACGCCGAGACCACGGCTGCGATCCTGCGCGATGAGCCGGAGCACTTCGCGGCCAGGATGCTGCAGACGCCGGCCCCGTTCGTCTGGATCGTGGAGCGATGTCTTGCCAAGGATCCGAAGCAGCGTTATTCCTCAACTCGAGATTTGGCTCGCGACCTCGCCGCGGTGCGCGACCGCCTTGCCGAAGCGCCGGTTCGCGCCGTTGAACTCCGGCCGAACAACTTGCCGCTGCAGCGCACCGCGTTCATAGGGCGCGATCACGAGGCGGCAGCTCTTCGCCATCTTCTGGACCGCGCGGATGCGCGTCTGGTTACCCTCGCCGGCCCGGGTGGGATTGGAAAGACGCGGCTTGCCTTACAGGTGGCGGGAGAAATGGCAGGGCAGTTTCCCGGCGGAGTCTGCTTCGTGCCCTTGTCTTCGGTTGGGGAAGGCCGCCTGGTCGCTTCCACCATCGCGCAGGCGCTGGGAGTGCATGAGACCGGAGGTCAGTCCGCCCAGGAAAGCTTGAAGGAGTACCTGGGCAGCCTGGAACAGCCGCTGCTTCTGTTGTTGGACAACTTTGAACATCTCACGGCGGCCGGGCCGGCGATTGCGCAGTTGCTGACCGCCAGCCCGAAGCTCAAGGTCGTCGTCACAAGCCAGGCGCCGTTGCATGTCTACGGCGAACACGAATTTCCGGTGCCGCCACTCGCACTCCCGGATCCGGAGCGCTTGCCGCCCCTTGCAGTACTTTCCCATCTGCCGGCAATCGCGCTGTTCCTGGAACGGGCGCGGGCCGTGAAACATGAATTCGCACTGACCAGTGAAAATGCGCCTGTGGTGGCTGCCATTTGCACCCGCCTGGACGGTCTGCCTCTGGCCATTGAGCTGGCGGCGGCACGAATCAAGATGCTTTCCCCCGCAGCCATGCTGGCTCGCCTGGAAAGTTGCCTCCATCTGTTGACCGGAGGCGCGCGCGACCTGCCTGGCCGGCAGCAAACGCTGCGCGGCACCGTGGACTGGAGCTACAGCCTGCTCAACGCCTCAGAGCAGACTCTTTTCCGAAGGCTGGCGGTGTTTACCGGCGGCTGCACGCTGGAAGGCGTGGAAGCGGTCTGCGACACTCAGGGCGACCTGGGACTCGACGTACTCGACGGCATGGCTTCCATGGTGGACAAGAGCCTTGCACAACATGTGGAACCGGCCGCCGGAGAAACCCGCTTCCTGCTGCTTTCCACCATTCGAGAGTACGCGCTGGAGCGGCTGGCCGAGAGTAACGACGAGGCGGCGACTCGCAAGGCGCATGCCGCGTATTACCTTGTGCTCGCCGAAGAAGGCGCCAAGAACGTGGTCTCCAATCCGGAGTGGCTCGACCGTTTCGACATAGAGCATGACAACTTCCGTACGGCGCTCGATCACCTGATCAGTACCGGCGAAGCGGACTGGGCCCTGCGCCTTGGCACGGCTTTGTTTGCTTTCTGGGAAACGCGGGAGCATCTCACGGAAGGCCGCGACAGCATCGCCCGGCTCCTGGCGATGGAAGGAGCCGCAAGCCGTCCGAAACTCCGCACCCGCCTGCTGTTCGCCGGCGCAGTCCTGGCGGGAGAACAGTGCGACTATGGCTGCGCACGGCAGATGTTCGAAGACAGTCTTGAGACCTGCGTCGAACTAGGGGATCACCGTGGCGTGGCCGTCGCACTGAACGCCTTGGCCGTCAACGCGCGGGACCGCGGCGAATTCGCCGATGCAGCCTTGCTCTTCGAGCGCTGTGTCGCCATGTGGAAAGACCTGGGCGATTCGGCCGACCTCGCTCGTGCGCTGAGCAATCTCGCCAGTGTGACGAAGTTGCAGGGCAATTATGAGCGCGCATCCTCGCTATTCGATGAATGCCTGGCGATGTTCCATAAGGCGGGAGATAGCGCCGGTGTCGCCTGGACGCTGAACTACCAGGGCGACGTTGCCCGGGAGAAAGCGGACTTGGTGGCCGCTCGCTCATTTTGCGAACAGAGTCTGGTGGCGTTTCGGCAGCTGCGGGACGGGTGGGGAATCGCAAGCGCGCTTTCTGATTTGGCCAGTCTGAGCTACGACCAGGGGAACAACGTGGAGTCGCGCCGTCTGTACGGCGAAAGCATTAAAGTGTTCAAAGAGCTGGGTCACAAGCGGGGAGTCGCAAGAGTTCTCGAATGTCTCGCGGCCAGCGCCGCCGCGCAGTCGAACGCCAAACAATCGTTGCACTTTGCAGGGGCCGCCGCCGCACTTCGCAAGCGCTTGGGCGCGCCACTCACGCCTGCGGAAGCTCCCCGGCTTGAGAAGGCGCTGGAATTCGCGCGGCGAACGCTCGGCAATGCCGCGGGGCTTACAGCGTGGATGGAAGGCTGGGCTATGCCCGTGGAACAGGCGATTCAGGAGGCGCTCAACAGCGACGTGGAATCAGATAGCAGGCCTCATGACTCCGACTGATTCAACCCGCGAGGCTGGGATCCATGAGGCGCCGCACTGCCGAAACCCGATTCGCCGGAAAACCGCCGCGGCGGGCGTGTTCGCGAACCGTTTCCTCGTCCGGGGCCAGGTACACGCAATAGATTTTATCGCCGGTGACGTAGCTGTGCAGCCACTTGATCTCCGGTCCCATTTCCTTCAACACGCCTACTGATTTCTTAGCCACCTCCTGCAGTTCCGCATCCGACAAACTACCCGCGCCCGGGATTTCCCGCTCGATCACAAACTGTGGCATGCCCACCTCCACCGAATTGTCATGGTAGCAGTTTGCAGCGCGACATGCACGATTCGGGCTTGGCCCCGGCCCAAGTCCGACCTCACACGCCCGCGGACACAACCTGGCCCGGAGCTGCACTGAGTGATTCGCGTTGCGCCAGTCGTCGCCGGTAGTGGACGTGCCGCCAGCGCGTCATCTCGACCAACGGCTTCCAAACGGGATTGACCAGATCGTGCTTGATGAGCAGGTGCCAGAAGCGGTTGGAACGCTTGTAGAGATACGACATGGCGAGGTAGAGCGGGATGGCTTGCAGCTGTTGCGGGCGTCTGCGCCAGATCGAGGCGTGGGAGAACAACCGATGGTAGATCCAGGCATAACCTTGCTCGAGTTCTTCGGGAGTCATGTATTTCGGTTGGAAGACAGCGTGACCAGTGTCGTAGAGCGTCCAGTCGCGGTGCAGAATGCGGCCTTGCTCCTCCATCTGGCGAAACAGGGGCGTCGCCGGGTAGGGCGTGAGGATGTGAAACGTGGCGCACTCCAGACGGTTTTCCTCGATCCATTCCGCAGTGTGGACGAATGAATCTTTGCGGTCGTGATCGAAGCCGAGCACGAACGATCCGTTCACCTGGATGCCGTAGTCGTGCAGAATGCGGACCCGGCGCGCATAGTCGCTGGTTTTCGGCGTCTTCTTATGCGAGTCAGCGAGATTATCGTCGGAGAGGGACTCGAAGCCGATGAATACGCCGGTGCATCCCGCCAGCGCCATGTTGCGGACCAGGTCTGGATCGTCGGTGACGTCGATGGTGACGGCCGCGCTCCAGATTTTGTTGAGCGGGCGCAGGGCGGCGCACAGCGAGTGCAGATAGTCGGGGCGCGAACCGAGATTGTTGTCGATAAACACGGCATACGGCTGGTCGTCTTCTTGAAACTCGGAAGCGATTTGTTCGGGACGTTTCATGCGATACGGCATGCGCAAGCCGTCGGTGGCGAGATAGCAGAAGCCGCAACGGTTGTGACATCCGCGGGTGGCGATCAGGCTGGTTGTGGTCAGGAAACTGCGCCGCGGAAGGATTGACCGGCGGGGCGGAGGATCGTCGCAGTAGTCGTTCTCATAGGTAGCAGCGTAGCGAGGTTGCAGGGCTCCGGCTTCGACGTCGTGAAGAATGCGCGGCCAGAGCTGCACGCCATCGCCCAGAGCGAGTGCGTCGGCATGCGGAGCGCATTCGTCGGGACACGACAGAACGTGGAGCCCGCCGAAGATTACTTTCGCCCCGCGCGCACGATACCAGGCGGCCAGGGCATAGGCGCGCTGCGCGAAAGTTAGATGAACGGTGATGCCGACCACCTGCGGCATCGGGCGAAACGGCGGACGGCCGTCGAGCAGATTCTCGTCCCAATAGTCGACGCGCCAGTGTGCCGGTGTGGTCGCGGCGAAGCTGGTCAGGGCGAGCGTGGGCGTGAGGACGTGTTTGCCGAAGCTGGCATTCGCATCCTTGGGATAAAAGGGGTTGATCAGGAGCGCGTAATGCGGCTCGACCGCGGCTGCAGGCTCATTATTGTGGAGCTCATGGGCATCGAGCGCGGGCGCGACGGTCATCTCGCGGGGAATCCAGCGCTTGGGGATGGCGTGAAGAAACGGCTCGTCTGGTGCGATCATGAATTTACTTTATAGTGCAAAGTACTTCGTGTCAACCGCGAACCCGCTACATCCGGGGAAACAAAAAGGGCCGGAAGACAACGCGTCTTCCAGCCCAAATCTTTCTTGCCTTGCGAATCCTGCGTTAGCCCATGGTAAGCACGACCCGGAATCTTGCCTTTCCGCTGATCATTTGCTGGTAGGCGTCGGCCGCTTTCTCCAGCGGATAGCGCTCAATCATGGGGCGAACTCCGCTGAAGGCGCTGAACTCGAGCGTATCCTGCGAGTCGCGGGCGGTGCCCGAAGCCCATCCGCGGATCGTTTTGCTCCCGGGAATGAGCTGCAGGGGCGTCACGGTCAGCGATTCCGAGCCCGCGCCGACAACCATCAACGTGCCCCGGGGGGCAAGCCCGTTGACCAGAGCGGAAATGGATTTTGAATCGGGCGCGGTAGCCAAGATCACGTCCGCTCCACCCAATTTCTGCAGAGCTTGAGCCGGATCGCCGGCGCCGGTGTCGATGTATTCGTGCGCGCCGAGTTTGCTGGCGAGCGCCTGCTTATCGCCGCCGCGGCCGATGGCGACGGTGCGAAAACCCAGCTGCCGGGAATATTGGATGCCCAGGTGGCCCAACCCGCCGATGCCCTGCACGGCCACCAGCGCTCCGCTGCGCGCTCCAGAATTTCTGAGGCCGTTAAAAACGGTGACACCGGCGCAGAGCAGCGGCGCAGCTTCATCGGCCGGCAGATCGTCGGGTATGAGCGCGACCGCTTCGGCGGGGACGATCACATACTCGGCGTAGCCTCCGTCGAAAGTGATGGCGGTGATTTTCTCGAACTGGCAGTTGATGAAGTCGCCGCGGCGGCAGGGCTCACACTGGAAGCAGTGGCCGCCGTGCCAGCCCACGCCGACGCGCTGGCCGGGCTTCCACTTGGTGACGTCGGCGCCGATGGCGTCGATACGCCCGGCGATTTCATGGCCCGGCACGCGAGGATATTTGATCCCGGGCCAGTATCCTTCCTTCACCAGTGCATCGCTGTGGCAAATGCCGCAGGCCTCGACTTTGATGCGCACCTGACCGCGACCCGGCTCGGGAGTCGGGCGCTCGACTACTTCGAAGTTTCCACCGGGCTTGCTGATTTGGACGGCTTTCATAGGAGACTCTCTTTCTATGTTCAAGAATGCTATGTTCAAAAATGCTGTGGTTGGATTGGTTACTAAGATGAAACGATCTGCAGAATAGATACATTTGAATGGAGCTGCAGATCAGAAATCATAAGGCCGCGATTCAACAATCCAAGTCCGCGGAGCACTGTTTTTCGAGCCCCGGCGATTTTCTATAAGTGTGCCAATAGCCTATCGAGCGCTATTGCTTCCACTGAAGGCTGCGGCCTCGGCTATGACTTTCCCGTTTGCGGGCCTGGCTTGAGAAGTACCACATATGGCCGATCCAACAAAAACCACCCAGGGCCAGAAACGCTAAGACCCGCACATAAAAGCAGTCTGGCCGGTGAATCAGGTTAAACAGGCCAAGACCAACGTAGCCTGAATCTACGAAGGCCATCGCGGCAACCGCAAACTCGATATAGTTTCTCTTTTGATAGTAGGGAGGGACGCCCGAGTCGGTGGGTAGATGAAACGACAGCCGGGTGTCGGTCTCGAGAAAATAGCCCCGAATGGCGTTTACCGAACGCATGTAGAGCACGATGTTGAACCACACCTGGATGTACATCATCGCCACCAGGGCGCCGAGAATTCCGATCAATATGAACGCGATCGCGACCGGACTCGGCATTGCTAAGAATGACGGCGCATCGGAATGGTCCTTCAGAATCAGGGCATAAAGTGCCCAGGGCGAAGCCGCCAGCGTCATGTAGATTGTCAGGAAGCGGTCCAGGCGCTCGTTTCGCGCCTTATCAAGTTCGATCAGTGCCGCGTATTCAGCGCTGAGGAACTTCTCTTCGGGCGTGTCTGGGGAACCGGGGTTCTCGTCGGGGCCGGACATGCTTGCACACCTCCGCTGAGAATATCCTTCCAAAATCCTTCGATGGGTACCGCTGCGTAGGGAACTTTTCGCTCGAGAATTCGCTCAATCTCGCCGGTCGCAGCGGATCGCGAGGACGCCGCGACGAAATCACGCACCTCTTCAGACAGAGCGAAATTTGTCTTGTACGCTGCCACGAGCACGTGCGCAACCTGCGCGGCAGCAAATTGTTCCGAGATTCCTTCGCGGCCCATCAGGCCAATGCGGCCGGCGGCAATGGCATCCAGGCATCCGCAATCGTGCAGGCAATCGCTGGCTGGCTCCCAAAGAACAGCGTCTACATCCAGAAGATTGTGCCGAAGCAATTGTTCAATGGTGTGCGGTCGCGGAGCCGAGGCCATGTTGGTGTGATCTTCGATGCGCCAGAGATCGAAGACCAGCCCTTTGGGGCGAAGCCGGCATTTCACGCCGCCAAAAGCGTTGGTGGACTGATTCACGTTACCCAGTACGCTTCGTATTTCATCGATCGAATGTGCCCCGGAAATGACTAAATCCACGTCTGCGGGCCTGGTCACATTTTTGGGAACGTCCTCAAACAGCAGATCACGGAGGAATCCGCCCATGAGGAAAACCTTCCAGGGGCGTGGAAGTAACGCGGTCAGCGACTTAAGATCGTGCCCCGCCTCCGTACGCAGGAATTTCCGCAACGGCCCGGTCAGCACATGAGGGGAGGCGAATGCGCGGTATTCGATCATTTTGACGGGCACATTATCAACTACATTACGCAAGCTTATTGTACGCCTGCTCGATTCGCACCAGAGCGGTTTCCTTACCCAGCACTTCCAGCGTCTCAAACAACGGCGGAGCGTTTTTGCGGCCGCAGACGGCGACGCGGATGGGCTGGAACATCTGTCCGGCTTTCACGCCCAGTTCCTGAGCGGCGGCGCGGAGAGCCTGATCGAGCGGGTCGTGTTTGAATTCGACGCTGGGCAATATTTCCTTCGCACGCTGCAGGACCTTCCGCGCCATGGCCGCGTCGCCTTTTTGCGGAATGAGTTCGGCCGGATCGTAGGGCGGCAGTTGGTCTACGAAGAAAAAATCGGCGGCGGTGAGTACGTCGCGCAGAAGTTTGATGCGCTCGCGGATGAGCGGCGTGATGCGCAGCGTTTTTTTCTGCGTGACGTGGGGATAGGTTTCGCGCACAATCGGGAGCAGGCACTGGCTCAGGTCTTCGATAGGCAGGCCGCGAATGTGTTCGGCGTTCAGCCAGAGTGCTTTGGGGTCGAAAGTATCTTCGGTGGACGCAACACCCAGGTCCCTCACTTCGTTCGGGATGACAGCGCTTGAGGGGGCGCTTTCCGCGGGATCTTTGAAGTTCACGACCGCGTTGGAGCGGTTGATGCCTTGAAGCGAAAAGACGGCGGTGAGTTCCTGAAGGGAGAGATTCTCGCGGTCATCTTTTGGCGACCAGCCCAGCAAGCACAGAAAATTGATGAACGCCTCGGGAAGAAATCCTGCGTCGCGGTAGGTGGTAACGCTCACGACCGGCCCGTGACGGCGCTTGGAGAGCTTGGTCCCGTCGGGCGCGACCAGCAGCGGCAGATGCGCGAACTGCGGCGGCGTGAAGCCGGCGGCTTCGAATATCAATACATGTTTGTAGGTATTCGACAGATGATCCTGGCCGCGAATGATGTGGCTGATGCGCAGGTCGGCATCGTCGGCGCACGAGGCCAGGTGGTAGGTCGGCATGCCGTCGGAACGCAACAGGGCGAAGTCTTCGATGTCGGCAGCGGCCTTTTCTTGTGAGCCGTAAACGGCGTCGGTGAAGCGCACCATCTGCCCGCCCTCGCGGGGCACGCGAAAGCGCAGGGCGAAGCGCTCGCCTGCGGCGGCGCGGCGGTCGCTTTCTTCGCGTGAAAGTTCGCGCATCCCGGGATTAAACAGCCAGGTTCCCTGCGCACCCGATCTCTCGCTATCGCCGGTGTGGGCGGGCGTGAAGTCGCGGTAGGCAAGCCCTTTCTGAAAAATGGCCTCGGCCATTTGCCGGTGCAGATCGCCGCGCTCGGACTGTTTATATTCTTCGTCCCAGTTCAGACCCAGCCACTTCAAGCCATCGAAGATGGAGTTGACCGAGGCGTCGGTATTGCGTTCCATATCGGTATCGTCGAGACGCAAAATCATCGTCCCGCCGTTGTGGCGGGCGTACAACCAGTTAAAAATAAACGTGCGGGCGCTTCCCACGTGGAGAAACCCGGTGGGCGACGGCGCAAAGCGGACTCGTGGCCGGTTCAGTGAAGATGCGGGCAACGATGGAACATTCAACGATTCGGACATAAAGGGATTCGGAAATAAGTCAGGGCCGGTTCAGAGAGCGCATCGGGCACATGAGCTGGAAAACCCTCGACGCCGGCCACGATGGTTAAGCTTTCGACGTGACCTTCGATGGTACGGGCAGGAAAAAACATCGTCAAGCCGAGGCGCGGCGACGAGGTAGTCTGCAACTCTTTGATTCCCAATGATCATCGAACTCGACCAATGTACTTAAAACCTATTGTGCTGCGGGGACCGATTGTGAAAGCATTGAAACACCGTTTCCCTCCGAGAACTGGGCCCGAATTGTTTGCTCAGACATCGCCGCTGGCCGTATGAACAGCACGGAATTCATTACGACGGTCTTGATCCCGGGATTTGTCTCGGTCCTGCTGTTTCTCGTCTTTACCTATCTCCACGAACAGAGCCGGCAGCCGTACTTCCGGGCGTGGCAACTGGCCTGGGCCGCGTACTCACTGCACTACCTGCTCGACACATTTCCGGCGTCGGCGGTGGCTTTTCTGGTGAGCGAACTTTTCCTGGTTGCGATGGCGTTGTGCATCTTCGTTTCCACGCGGCTGATGCGCAGCCCCTATCGCTTTCGGTGGTATGACGCCGCGCTGGGAGCAGTTGGGGTCGCGCTCGCATTGCTGACTTTGCGGGGACACATTGTAAACGGAGTGTTCAGTCCGGACGTGCGGCCAACGATTCGTCTGGGCCTGGGCCTGGCGGCGATTCTGCTGTACTGCTCCTTTGTCTTTTACGTGAACAGCCAGAGGCGCGGGTCGCTGGCCTTTCAGGTGCTCGCGGTCTCGCTGGCGCTGTGGGCCTTGCTCATGGCGCTGGGGCAACTGCAGAGTCCGTTAGGCGAGCCGATCGGCAGCGCCAACCGTCTGTTTGGCCCGGTGCCCCAGATGCTGCTGGGCATCGCCATGGTGATGGTGCTGTTTGAGAACCAGCGCAACGCTGTGCAGGAGAATACTCTCGCGCTGTCGACTCTGGGCGTGGACCCGCGGCGACTGCTTTTCGCCGACGACCTGGTGCCCAGCATGCAGGCCGCTCTGGAACGCTTGCGCGGCGCTCTACCCATGGAACGGGCCGCCATCGTCATCACGGAACGCTGGCGCGGACTTTTGCCCTCGGTGCAGCAGGGTTTCTCCGCCGGATTTCTCGAGGTCCTCGCGAAGAGCGGGGCAGGCGACTACATCTGCGAACTCGCTCACCGGCAGAACGGAATCTTCAGCGTGCAGGACCTGGCGGAGATGACGGAACCACTCCCGGTTGCGGCGGCAGGAACCTTCGCCGAATTCAAAAAGATTCTCACCGAAGCCGAAATCCGCAATCTGACCGCGGTCAATCTGCAGACGCGCGAACACAATTTCGGCGTGATTCTTTTTCCCTACGCCGAGCGCCGAGGCTTCGGATCGTCCGGCCCGCGGCTGATGGTGGGTCTGGCGCTGCAACTTGGCCTCACTCTCGAAAACTACGTGGTCAGTCACGACGCGCATCGCCGCACAAAGGAGTACGAACTGCTGACCGATATCGGCAAGGCGATCAGTTCGCGCCTCGACCAGGACGAGATCCTGCGCACCATTCAGGTCGAACTGGGGCAGATTTTCGATACCAGCCACTTCTACATCGCGTTTCAAGAGTCGGAGCAGATTCGTTTCGAACTGGAAGTCAGAGACGGCCGCGTCCAGCCCAAGCGCAGCCGCGAACTCAGGAATGCCTTCACCGAGTACGTAATCCGCAGCGGGGAAGCGCTGCTCATCCGATCCGATCTGGAGAAGACGCGGCGGGATCTGGGCATCAACCATATCCCGGAACGCCCCGCCAAATGTCTCATCGCCGCACCCATTTTCCTGGGCAACCGGCCGTCGGGCAACAAGGCATCCGGCATCATGGTTGCGATGAACCCCGACCGGGAATTCGTTTTCGAGCAGCGCGACCTTGATGTGCTGGTCACGGCCGCGGGACAGGTTTCGGTCGCGGTGGAGAATGCCCGTCTGTTCGCCGATGAGCAGCGCCGTTCGCGGCAACTGGCCTTTCTCAACAATGTGTCCCGCACCGCGATTTCAAGCGACGATCCCGTACACATGCTGGGTGAGATCGCGGGCGAGATTCAGAAGAATTTCAGTTTCGATCACATCGGGGTCGGCCTGCTCGACTACGGAACCAAAGAGATTGAGATCAAAGCCGAGGCGGGCGTAACCGCACACGCCATGGGGCGGCGCATCCCGCTGGGAACCGGCATTGTGGGCCGGGTGGCCCGCACCGGCGAACGCGCCCTGGTGCAGAACGCGCTGCCCGGCAATCTGACGGGAATTCTTCCCGATTCCCGCGCCGTGCTTTGCATCCCCATCACCTACGGCGAATCGCTGCTGGGCGTGCTCAACATTGAGAGCCGCGGCGAAAATGCGTTCTCGCCGCAGGACGTTCTGATTCTCAACACGCTGGCTGACTTGCTGGCTACGGCGCTGCACAACGCGTTCGTTTTCCAGAAGCTGCAGCAGCAATCCATTACCGACGGCCTCACCGGAATCAAGACCCGCCGCTTCTTCTGGGAAGCCTTGTCGGCCGAATGGAAGCGCGCGTCGCGTTCCGGACGCCCGTTCTCCGTGGTGCTCATCGATCTCGACAAATTCAAACAGGTCAACGACACCATGGGCCACTTCGAGGGCGACCTGGTGCTGGCCCGCGTGGGCCGCCTGCTCGAACAGAAGTCCCGGCAGTCGAACGTGGTGGCCCGCTACGGTGGCGATGAGTTCATCGTGCTGATGCCGGAGACGGGCTCCGAACAAGCGCAGGTTCTTGCCGAGCGCCTGCGCCAGTGGCTGGCCAGCGATGCCATGCTCAGCGAACACCACGTTACCGGCAGTTTTGGAGTTGCCAGTTTTCCCATGCACGGCTTCTCTATCGAAGACATCATTCGCGTGGCCGACGCCGGCATGTACGTCTCCAAGCGCTCGGGAGGAAACTCGGTGTCGACGGCGCAGGAGTTCGTCGAGGGCCAGGGCTTCGCGCGCCAGCGGCAACAAATATCGGCGTATATCGAGGGCTTCCTGCAGCGCGAGCACACCGGGCCGGAGCACCTCGAGGAACTGACTTCCACCCTGTACAAGCTCTGCGGCGGGGAGGGCGAGCACGCCGGTTCGCACGAGGAAGACTGCAACGTGGCGCTGCTGAAGGAGGCCATCGAATCGCTGAACCGGGCCGCCGAATCGCGCGAACTGCAGACCGCCGGCCACGGCGATCTGGTGGCGCGCTATACCGAAGTGATCGCCCGCGGCCTGGGCCTGTCCTCAGAAGAAACCACCGATCTGGTTTATGCCGCCCGGGTGCATGACGTCGGCAAGATTTTTGTTTCCGAACGCCTGCTCAACAAGCCGGGCCCGCTCGGCGAAGAGGAATTCCTCCAGATCAGAATGCACGCCCATGTGGGAGCGGAGATTGTGGGCACCATCCCGCACAGCCGCATGATGCGCGAGGCGATTGAACATCATCACCAGCGCTTCGATGGATCGGGCTATCCCGATGGCTTGCGGGGCGAGGAGATTGGGCGCGCATCATTGCCCTCACCGACGCCTACGCCAACCTGGTGACCGAGCATTCGTTCGCCGCGGCGCGCACCCCGGAACAGGCGCTCGACGAACTATCCAACATGAGCGGCACGCGCTTTGACGGCATGCTGGTGCGCCTGCTGCTGCGCGGGTTGAAGTCGGAGCGGACGCCTTCCGGCTCAGGAAGCTGACTTCGGTAGCCTATTGACCCGCGGGAAAACCCATTACCACCAAGGACAGGAAGGACCACGAAGGATTTCATCGGCAGGATTTCCTTGGTGATCCTTCGTGTCCCTGGTGATAGTGAGTTTCGCTCGGTCTCCCCGCTTGCAACGGCGGGCCGGAAACTGGAAACTAGTCTGGCATGTCCATTCCCCTTTCTCTCTCCGGTAAAGTCGCTCTCATCTCTGGCGGTTCGCGCGGCATTGGCGCGGCCACGGTGCGGATGTTTACTGCCGCAGGCGCCAAAGTTGCGTTCAGCTATCGCAGCGCTCGCCGGCAGGCGGAAGCGTTGGCGCAAGAATGCGGCGCGGACGTCTGTTATCCCATCGCGTCAGACTTGAATAACCCTGAAGCCGGAAGGGCGCTGGTGGCCGAAACCGTGCGGCATTTCGGTCGGCTCGACATTCTGGTCGCCAATCACGGCGTCTGGCCGGAGCAGGACGTGCCGGTCGAGCAAATGTCTGACGAGCAATGGCGCTCCACAATGTCCATTAATCTCGATGGCGTGTTCGGCCTGGCGAAACATGCCGTGGCACAGATGAAAGTTCAGATCAAAGCACAATCTCACGCCGGTGGACCCGCGGGGCACATCGTTCTGATCAGTTCAACCAGCGGGCAGCGCGGCGAAGCTTTTCACTGCGACTACTCGGCGACCAAGGGCGCGATCATCAGTCTGACCAAAAGCCTGGCGAGCGAACTGGCTTCCTCGGGCATTTACGTGAACTGCGTCGCCCCTGGCTGGGTCGATACCGACATGAGCGCCGGAGCCCTGGCCGACCCGAAGAGCGGAGAGGAGATTCGCCGCGAGATTCCTATGGGCCGCGCCGGTCGGCCCGAGGAGATTGCCGCTCCCGTGCTGTTCCTGTGCACTGAGCACGCCGGCTTCATCACCGGCGAAGTGTTCAATGTGAACGGCGGCGCGGTTCTGGTGGGATAAGCATCAGATTAAAATAGACGCTATCCAGCTATTTAACGATCGCCAGAACTGACACCGACGATTACCCCAGGGGCTAAAGCCCCGAATTTTGCTAGCTCGTTACGGCACGGCTGAAGCCGTGCCCTTCCCAAAACCATTTGTGAGACGGCAGCGGCTTCTGATAAAACGCCCGCCTTCGGCTTGCGTTCCCACCGTTTTCTGCATCCAAGAGATGAGAGGAGCTTTCACAGCCGCAGGCGGAAAGTCCGCAAGAAACGCTACAATTCTGATTGCACGCGATCACTCCCTCAGGTGGAATGAAACAGTTTCTCCCGATTCTGGTTTTGGTATGTTCGGCCTGGTCCCAGGTGGGAGGAGATCCTCGCCCGGCGACGTCTCAGGCGGCGCAGCCGGTTTCGACCGAGCCTGCTTCGCCCCAGTCCGGCTCACAAGCTGCCGGGACAGCTCCCGCCAGCTCCGCGTCTGCCGTTCCGGCCGATCAGGAGAATGCCCGCAAAGCCAAAGCCATTCTCGAACAGGCAATTCAGGCGCTGGGTGGACAGAATTACCTCAGCCTTCGCGACCGTGAACAGCAGGGCCGCAGCTACGGCTTTCATCATGGCCGGCCCACGGGCGCGGGCGGCCTGTTTTGGAGCTTCTGGGAGTTTCCCGACAAAGAGCGAGTCGAACTCACGAAAGAGCGCGACATCTCCGAACTCTACGTCGGCAATAAAGGCTTTGAGCTCACCTACAAGGGAGCGCATCCCATCGAGAAAAAGGAGCTCGAAGATTACCTGCGCCGCCGCCGCTTCTCCCTCGACAACCTTCTGCGTACCTGGGTCAATGACCCCGCCGTCGTGCTGCTGTCTGACGGATTTGCCATCGCGGCGCAACATCCTTCGCAGCAGGTGACTCTGATCAACGCGCAGGACGAGAGCGTCACCCTTTACATCGACACCGACACTCATCTGCCGGTCAAGAAGTCGTTCTCCTGGCGCGACCCGGTTGACCGGCAGAAGAATATCGAAGAAGAGGTTTACGACGACTACAAACCGGCGTCCGGCGTTATGGCGCCCTACAGCGTCACGCGCTTTTTCAATGGCGACATGGCCAGCCAGCGCTTCATCAACTCGGTCACCATCAATCAGCCACTCGACCAAGCCATGTTCGATCCTAACTCCGGCTACAACCCCAACAAGCCGGTCGGCAAGCAGGACAAGAAGCACAGCAGGGAACTCTGGTTTGCTTCCGAGGTACGCTAAGGGTTGTGCATTTAATTCGCCGCAGTTGGCAGTAAACTCCTGATACAAAGATAGTTAATGCGAGTTTCTTGTCCCGTCTTGGGGCCGCAAAGGCGCTCAGTCTTGCCACGGACTGTGGCTGTTTTGCCACAGACGGTTTGATTCCCAGAGGCGTAGTCTACTGCATTCATGGATCAGCTCTGATTCATTCTTGACCCACGAGCAGACAATCCGCTCCGCGGTGGAATGCAGCGGCGTCGGCCTGCACAGCGGCGCGCCGGTGGCCATGCGCATTGTGCCGGCTGCGTCGGGCACGGGCATTGTCTTTCGCCGCACCGACCTCGACGGCTTTGAAATTGAGGCCATCAGTCGCAACGTGGCCCGCGTCAGTTATGCCACCAGCCTGATGAAAAAAGGCGTGCTCATTTCCACCACCGAGCACGTGCTCTCGGCCTTCATCGGCATGGGCATTGATAACGCCATCGTCGAACTCGACAACCTGGAATTGCCCATCCTCGACGGCAGCGCTCGGCCCTTTGTCGAGATGATTCGGAAGGTGGGCATTCGCAAGCAGCGGCGCGCCCGCAAGTATCTGAAGATTCGCCGCGAGGTCGAGATGCGCGAGGGCAACAAGTTCATAGCGGTCTATCCCTCCGATACTTATTCCGTTTCCTACTCGATCAACTTTCCGCATCCGCTGATCGGCAAAGAAACGTTTCAGGTGGAACTCACCAACGGAAGTTATTTGAAGCACATTGCGGGCGCGCGCACTTTTGGCTCACGCGAGGACGAGCAGGCCATGCGCAACATGGGACTGATTCGCGGCGCCTCCAGCGAGAACTGCATCGTGCTGACGCGAGACGGGGTGGAGAACGGCCCGCTGCGCTTCCCCGACGAATTCGTGCGCCACAAAGTATTGGACCTGGTGGGCGATCTGGCATTGCTGGGCAAGCAGATCCTGGGTAACGTGGTTGCCGACCGTGCCGGGCACGCCATGCACACCGCGTTGGTCTCGCGCATCCTGCGCGACAAAACGCTGTGGGAGGAAGTGACTTTCGCCGGCGAAGACCGCGCCGGATCAGCCCACCCCAGCGCCGAAGCCGCCGCCGGATCTTCGCTTTAATTCCTGAGTCAAATTTGATTTGTCATCCCGACCGAAGCCGGAGCGCAAGCGAGGGCGCACTGGAGGGACCTGCTTTGGGGGCTGGAAATGAACGTGCTCTAGTCCGCGGGCTCGCAGGGCATGCCGCTGCTGGGATCGTGCATGTCTTGCTTTAGCTCCTGCGCCTGCGGCTGGGCTTGCAGAAGTCTCGCCAGTTCGGCCCGGGTCTCGTGAATCACCGCAGCCGCAAACCGGCGCGCCGATTCCTGGCGCTCTTTCGACAGCTCTTTCACTCTCACATTGAGCAGAGGAATATCGTCTTCAAACCAGCGCAGCGTTCTTTGCACCCGGGCGATGCGGAAGTCGTTGGTCAACATTCTGTGTCTCCTGATCTCGCAGAAGTGATCTTCGAGCGTTGATCTTCCAGCTTGCCACGGCCACAGGTACGCGCAAGTCTAAAGAGAGGTACCCCTTGCGGCGACGAGACTTCTACCAATTCCGCGCGAGGTTCGAAGCAGGGTAGGAAAAGCGTTTAGTGCGCGGTTTCGGATTCCGCTGCGGCCAGCCGTTCTTTGGCTCCGGGAAGTTCGCGTTCCATTTGATCGTCGAGCCACTTTTCGATCAGTTCCTGCGAACTCTTCGGAACATTGTGAAAGCGGAACCCGGCAAGCCCTTTGACGTCGACCCAGGCCACTTCGGCCTCGATTTCCATCGAGAACTTGGTATCGGGCAGTGAGAACTTCAGGTGAGGCGCCGCGCCTTTGGGCGGGGCCTCCCGCAGCTGCAGGGCAATGCCACCCTCGCTGATGTTGGTGCTGAACGCGTTTAGCGTCTTGCCTTCGTATACAACTTTGACCTGCATCTTCACCGGCTGGCGGAAGTAGCGGCGGCGCTCCTTCACCATGAAATTCAACGCGGCGTGAAAACAGCGGGACGCGTTGAGCGCGCTGATCGGTTTCTGCAGGACGAAGTTGGCGCCCATGCCGAATGCTTCCTGCATGGTCGTCCTTTTTCCGTTGAGGACGGCGAAGGCAACGGAGTTCCGGTTGCTGGGCGTGCTTCGCAGACCCTGCAACACCGCCAGTCCGCCGTTCAGGTCGTCGCAATCCACAATCACCGCATCGAATTTGTCGGTGATGAGAATGTCGGCTCCTGCCCGCGCTTCATGGCAGATTTCCACATCAATCGACAATTTCTCGAGCGTGGGCCGGATCACGCGTACCAGGTCCGGATCTTGGCTCAGCAGCAGCGACTCCAACGTCATGTTGCGATTCTAAGTCGCACTTAACCCCTGAGATAGTAACCAAGGTCATGGGACTTTCGTCGCAGATTTAATCTCGAGGGCCCTCACGGATCCACGTTTCTGTGCCTGCTACGCGAACGTACGGGAGTGATCTCGCCAATTTCGAGAGAGTAGCCACGCAGGTTACACTCGCAGGGTAAGTCGGAGGCACTCGGACCTCATCAATGCCCCACTTGGCCTATCTTTCACTGGGATCCAACGTCGGAGACCGGGAGAACCATCTGCGTGATGCCATCTCCCGGCTGGAAAAGCAGGGCCGGATCATCTCGGTTTCGTCGTTGTACGAAACCGAACCCGTCGAGTTCACTGACCAAGGCTGGTTCTTGAACTGCGCCGTCGCCCTCGAAACTACTGACAGTCCCCAGAAGCTGATGGAAGAACTGCTTCACATTGAGCAGGAAATGGGCCGCCAGCGCACTCAGAAGAAGGGCCCGCGCATCATCGATATTGACATCTTGCTTTTTGACGAGACGGTGTTGGACTCGGAGGTGGTGACGATTCCTCATCCTGCGATGCAGCAGCGCCGCTTCGTGCTTGAGCCTCTGGCGGAAATCGCGCCTGAAGCGTGGCATCCTGTGCTGAAGAAAACAATTCGCGAACTGCTCGACGCGTTGCCACCGGGGCAGATCGTGCGGAAAACACCAAAGAAATAGCCGCGGATCACACGGATTGTCACGGATCAAGAAAAACAGAATTCAGATCCGTGGAAATCCGTGAAGATCCGTGGCAGATGGTCTCACGGCAGGATGATCCGGCTGCCCGCTTCCTGCGGCGCGGCCACCCCCGCCCCTTCCAGGGGAAACTGCGCAAACAGAAAATCCACGAAGGCCCGTGATTTTGGCCGCCCGGACGTGCGCCCGTGCGCGAGCCGCAGCAGAAACACCAGGCCCTTGAGCACATCGGAATCCCGCAGCTTCGAGTAGCCGGTATGCTTCTGCTCGGCCTCGCGGTATTCCTTCACCATGGTCTCGATCTCGGCGGCAACCCGGCGCTGCGCCTCGCTGGTCAACGGTTGCTCGTAGTGCAGCCCCGAGTTCACGCGCCGCTCGTAGCTCGTCGTCAACGCCGTGGTCGCGGCAATCAAGTCCTGATCGTGCAAGCTGCGGTCGGCTCGTGCAGCTTTTGCCAGCGCGTAGGTCAGGCCCATGAGCAGGTGTTCCTTCTCATACATGAACTGGTCGGAGACCTCGACCTGCAGAAATAATCCCGCAGGGTCGACCTGGTCTTGTTTTAACGAGCGCGGCTTTTCGTGCTCGCGCGCCTGCAAAAGATAAGTACAGTCGCTGGGACAGTCGAGCGTGACTTCCCGCTGCTCACCACAGCACTGCGGGCAAATGCGCCCGTGAACAGCGGGGCAAAAGCGTTTTTCCTTGCGGATCTCACAAATGGCGCAACTCAATCGGAGGGCTCCTGCAAGCATTATGGCATCCCGGGAAGGCGATTTCAGATTGCTGATTGTAGATTGCCGATTTAAAACCAGGCGTCAGGGCCACGGGCACTTCAATCTGAAATCATCCATCTGAAATCCGCGCAGGTTACCACGCTGGTACGCATGACAGGCCCGTTCCGGCATGGGCGGGCGTGGCAAGCCCTGTAAACATGGCCCATCCCGCGTTCCCGAATTAGAAAACCCCTGTAAAATAAGGTGATTTCCACAGCCCGGAGGGTATAAGATAGGCCCCGCTAGTAATAAACCGATTTTTTACGAGGAGAACACACATGGCTGCAGGTTTGACAAAAACACAGCTCATCCGGCATCTCGCCGAGAAAACTGAGCTTCCCAACAAAACCGCGGCGGCGTTTCTGGAGCACCTGGCCGACACCGCTATCAAAGAAACCAAGAAGAACGGCATTTTCGTTGTGCCCGGCCTCGGCCGTCTGGTGAAGGCGCACCGCAAGGCCCGCGTAGGACGTAACCCGCAGACCGGCGAACCCATCCAGATCAAGGCGAAGACGGTTGTGAAGTTCCGCGTCGCCAAGGCTGCCAAGGACGCAATCGCCCCCAAGAAGCCGTAGTTTTTGTTTGGAATCGAAGGCCGGCTCAGGCCGGCCTTTTGATTTTTGTGATAACAACGAATCATGTGGGACAGCCGCCCACGGCTGTCCGGTCGAACGAAACTCGACAGCCCCGTTGGTAAAATTGAAAAACCAGGCTCCCTTGCATGCTCAACTGGATCGTCCTCGGAATCGGCGACATCGCAATTCGCCGCGTCATCCCCGCCATCCAGGCCGAGCCGCGCAGTCATCTCTACGGACTCGTCACCCGCGATCCCGCGAAAGGCGCGCCCTACAACACGCGGGTTTGGGCAAACCTCGACGAAGCGCTCGCTGATCCCGAGGTTCAGAACGAAGTTCAGGCCGTGTACGTCGGCACGCCGGTTTTTCTGCATGCGCCGCAGACCATCCAGTCGCTCGGCGCAGGCAAGCACGTGATCTGCGAAAAGCCCATGGCCATGAACGAGGCCGAGGCCCGCGCCATGGTTCAAGCCGCCGAGCAGAGCGCCACGACTTTTGGAGTCGCCTACTACCGCCGCTTCTACCCTAAGGTGCAGCGGGCGAAACAACTACTGGAAGCCGGAGCCATCGGCACGCCGGTTGTTGCCGAACTTACCTGCCACATGTGGTTCGACGGAACCGGCAGCCGCAGTTGGCTGGTCGATCCCTCTAAGGCTGGAGGTGGACCGCTATTCGACATTGCCTCACATCGCATCGACGTTCTGAATTTTCTCTTTGGCCAGCCGCTGCGGGTTAGCGCCCAACTCTCGAACTTGGTGCACCACTATGCAGTTGAAGATAACGCCACCGTGATGATTGAGTATGCCGGAGGGGTGCGCGGCATCGTCGACGTTCGCTGGCATTCCAGAGTAAGCCGCGATGAATGCCGCATCCGCGGCACCGATGGCGAGATGGAACTGTCTCCGTTGAACGGCCCCGAACTTGTCTACGTTCGTGCCCGCGAGCCCGGCGTCCGCGAGAATCTTCCGCCTCACGCCAACCTGCACTATTCCATGCTGGAGAACTTCGTGGATGCCGTGGAGGGTAAAGCGCCGCTGCTGGCAAGCGGCGCATCGTCCTACTGGACGGACTGGGTCACGGAGAGAACTCGCGAAAAGCACTAGCACCCTCAGCTTCAAAATGACAAACTGTGATCCCGAACAAATTGTCGTCCCGAGCGAAGCGAGGGACCTGGGTTTCTGTTTGCGTCATCACTTCTTCCGGCTACCAGCGAACACCTAGGTCCCTCGCTTTCGCTCCGGATGACAGCCCCGTCTCCCAGAATGTGGGGACAGCCGCCCACGGCTGTCCACCGAGCTACGCTGCCACCACCGCATCCGCCTCAATCTCCACCAGAATCTCAGGCGAGATCAGCGCGCTCACTTGCACCATCGAAGTCGCCGGACGAATATCGCGGAAAAATTCTCCGTGGGCCTTCCCAACTTTTTCCCACTCCGCAATGTTGGTGACATACATGCGGGTGCGCACGACGTCTTTCATGCCGGCACCGGCCTTCTGCAGGGCGCTCTCAATATTCTTCAGCGTCTGAATCGCCTGCGCATAAACGTCCCCTGCGCCCACGATCTTCCCGTCCGGCCCAGTGGCCGTGGTTCCCGAAACATGCACATTCGTCCCGATCTTCACCGCACGAGAGTAACCAACTATGGGCTCCCACGGTGTACCGCTTGAAATGTTCTGTCGTTGTAAATTCTGCCTCTCCACATTCTGATGACCCATGCGATCCTCCGTGGCCGCCCATTTTACATCGCTAAACAGCGTAAGATGCCGCGATTGGCAGCCACTCGCTCCGACTGCCAGCAAATATCCTCGACAACTCCCTCGCCACTCCAACTTTCTAACTGAGTGGAAAAATAAATCATGCGCAGAAACAAAAGTCACTTGCGTTGCACTATCAAACTCAGGTATCAACACAAGAAGTGGCTGAAACTCCGTGTGGGCCGCGGAGTTCAGGGGGCTCAAAATGATTCCGGAATCGCATCCGCTGCAGCAGTTGTTTCTGGATCTGGTGGGACGGCATTACGCTGAAGAGATCGGCATTCGCGATCCGCAAATCGTAGCTTATGTGTCTCATCTGCTGGCGGAGTTCTGCGAAGCCGATCAACTCTTCAAGGTTCACGACGCATCCGACCGTCCGCTGGCCGACGTCGGCGAGATGCTGCTGGAATCCGATCCGGTCTACGGTCCTGCCTCTTCGTTCGACCGCGAGCGTCAGGTGCGCAAGCACATCGGCGACTACACCCTGTTTCTCGCGGGAATGTTTCCGGAAAGCATCAACCATTACCGGCTGCGCCGCCAGCGCCTGGAAAATTTCGTCGAGTGGGTGAAGGCGGGCAAGGAAAGCTACTACATCGTCTCTAAGTTCGAAGACTTCGAATACGCCAAGGTCGCGCCCCTGTTTGCCAGCCTCTCAAGAAATTTCGAAAGCTGCGTTTACGGGCTGAATATGGTGAAGAACGATCTGGAAGAGATGCAACACCCGATTGTGCGCCGCCCGAACGAGCTCATCATGTAGAGTGAGCGAATCGACTTTGTTAGCGGCCCGGTCGCGACTTTCACACGCGGAGGTCTCCGGCGCTTCCCATACGGTAGAAGCTGAGCGCGGCGCTGCCCTGCGCCAGTTTACGGAACCGCCGCAGCAATCCAAATTCTTCTCCCGGATCGAATCGCTTTTCGTGCTCGGCAATCACCACCGACATTGCCCACACCAGCGACGAATCCGCGAGCGCTCCCAGAGTCTTCATGTAGGCATCCTGCATGCGATAAGGGGGGTCGATAAATACCACGTCGGCCGCCACCCGCTGCCGCTCCATCCGCCAGAACGCGCGCGGCAATTCTTCCTGCAGGATCCTGAAGCCGTCGCCGATGCCCAGACTCTCGAGATTGCCGCGAATCGCATCCGCCGCCGTCGCCGAGCGCTCCACGAAATAGACTTCTTTGGCGCCGCGGCTGAGCGCTTCAATTCCCACGGCTCCGGTCCCCGCGAAGAGGTCAAGCCATACGCTGCCCTCCAAAGCCTCCGGATTCCCGGCCGTCAGGACGTTGAACATTGTTTCCCGCAGCCGATCTGATGTAGGACGCACATCCATCCCGCGCAGGGCGCGCAGCGGCCGGCTTCGATATTTCCCCGCGATCACTCGCATGGCTCTATACCCTGGGTCCTGTAGTGGCGGTTCCCGCACTCACTATATCGATCCATGTAGAATAAAAGTAGCGAAGCTATATGCGAAGCTGGTCCATTCCGGTAGGTCGCCTGTTCGGCGTGGATGTTCGCATTCATCTCACGTTCTTCATCCTTGCGCTGTTTTTCTTCTGGACGGATTATGCGGCGCATCCGGGCGAGGCCACCGGGCCGCGCGATCTGGCGGTGGTGGGCATTCTCCTGGCTTGTGTCGGCGCCCATGAATGGGGACACATGCTGGCTGCACGCCGCGCCGGCCTCATTCCCAAAGCCGTGATCCTGCTGCCGCTGACCGGCGTCGCCTTGTACGACGAGACCCGCTCCGAGAAACCGCAAGCTGCGGCTCTGCTGTGGCAGCGGGAGGTCCGCCTCGCGCTCATCGGGCCGCTGGTGAGCCTGGCACTCGCCTGCCTGTCCGCCGCTGTCGTGACCGGCTCAGGCCACGGAGCGGACCTTTGGAAGTTTCCTGGACTCCAGGCCCGCAACTTGCCTAAAAGTCTGGTCTGGGCGAATCTCTATCTGGCGGGCCTGAATCTCATGCCTGCCTATCCGCTCGATGCCGGACGAATCCTGCGCGCGTTTTTTGCCCGCACGCTTGACGCTTCCTCCGCCACGCGGCGCGCCGTTTCCGTCAGCAACGCGATCGCCATGGTTCTCATGTTGGCGGGCCTGTTCAGCGATAACTGGCTGACCATGGTCGGAGTCATCATTTTCTCGGCTGCTCAGTTGGAGGAGCGCGCGCTCGTCTTTCAGTCCGTGCTCGACAGCGTCCGCCTGGAAGAAGTCATGCTCACCGACTTCGCGACGCTCTCCCCTGCCGACACTCTGGAAGACGCGCTGGAGAAGGCCGTCCACTCGCTGCAGGATGATTTTCCGGTGGTTCGGGGCAGCGATATGGTGGGAGTGATTTCGAAGCAGCGCATTCTCGACGCTCTCCGGGCGGAAGGAAACGGCTATGTGCAGGCCGTGATGAACAAGATATTTGAAGTCTCCCTGCGCCAGGACTCGCTGGGGTCAGCCTTCCGCAAACTTACTGCCCGTAATTCCAGCATCATCCCTGTGGTCGAAGACCAGCGGCTGATTGGCATTGTCACCCTGCAGAACCTGATGCACTCGATGTCCCTGCTGGCCGAAACCCGCAAATTGCGGCGCGACGAGGCGGAATCGTAAGGATTGAGTAATTGGGAAATTTGGTAATTGAGTAATTGAGTAATTTGTGATGAGACAAGTAGGCCCGTCATTTCTGCGTTGAACAATTTCTCAATTACCAAATTCTCCAATTACTCAATTCCTTGATTTCCCCAATTACTCAATGTCTAGAACAGCCTTACCGCCTTCGCCTTCTGCACCGCCGGAATTGTGCGCAGTTTCTTCAGCACGTCCTCGGTGACACTTCCGTCCACGTGAACCACCGCAATCGCCTCGCGCGGCTGATGTGAATCTTTCTCCGCACTACGCCGCCCCAGTGAAAAGTCGGCGATGTTGATCGATTCTTCTCCTAAGATGGTGCCCACTTTGCCAATCACGCCCGGCACATCGAGGTTGCGCAGGAAAATCAGGTTGCGCTCTAAAGGCGCTTCCACGTCGATGCCGTCCACCTGCAGCAGCCGCGGCGCATCTCCATGCAGCACGGCGCCCTTCACCATGTGCTCTTCCGTGGAGCTCTTCAGGAAAATCGACAGCACGCTTCCCGCGCCCCCGGTCGACGCCTTCGCTTTGTGCGATTCCAGCACCCGCAGCCCGCGCTCATCCGCAATGGTGGCGGCATTCACCAGGTTCGCTTTTTCCTCCAGCGCCTGATTCAGAATTCCTTTAATCGCCCCGTTGCGAATGAGTTCCGTCTTCCACTCCGCAATGTGGCCGCTGTAGCGGATCGAAATTTCTTCAATGCCGCCCTCTGAAACCTGCGCCAGAAATCCTCCCATGCGTTCTGCCAGCACGATGTAGGGTTGCATGGTGGCATACTCCTCCGCCGATACTGACGGCACATTCACCGCGTTCTGAATCACGCCGTGCTTCAAATATTCCTTCACCTGTTGCGCGATCTGCACGCCCACGGCCTCTTGCGCCTCAAGCGTCGACCCGCCGACGTGCGGAGTAAGCAAAACATTTTCCAGAGCGGTAAGCGGCGAATTCTTCAGGGGTTCCTCTACAAAAACATCCAGCGCCGCAGCCGCTACATGCTTTGTCTGGAGCGCCTGCGCCAGGTCCGCCTCGTTTACCAGTTCGCCGCGCGCGCAATTCACCAGGCGCACGCCTTTCTTCATTTTTGCGATCGAAGCGGAGTTGATCATCCCCGCGGTCTGCGGCGTCAGGCCGACGTGCAGCGAAATGTAATCCGCAGCCGCGTACAGTTCGTCGAGTCCCGCCAGCCGGATTCCCTGCTCCTTCGCCACCGAAACCGACACAAACGGATCGTGCCCCACCAGTTCCATCCCAAACGCGCGCGCCCGCCGCGCCACCTCCATGCCGACGCGTCCCAGCCCGATGATGCCCAGGGTCTTGGCGCGCAGCTCCGTCCCCTGCAGTGATTTCTTCTCCCACTTGCCCGCATGCATGAGCGCGTCGGCGCGGCATAAATGGCGGGCCATGGCCAGCATCATTCCCAGTGTCTGCTCGGCGACAGCGACGGCATTGGCACCTGGCGTGTTCATCACCGCGATACCCTTGTGCGTCGCCGCTTCGAGGTCAATGTTGTCCACGCCCACGCCGGCCCGCCCGATTACGCGCAGCTTCTTTGCATACTCCAGCAGCTTGGCGTCGGCCTGAACCGCGGACCGCACAATCAGCGCGTCCGCAGTTTCCAGCTGCTCCTCCAGCTTGCCTTCCAGTTGGTCCGCAGTAAGGACAGTCCAGCCCGGCTCCTGCAGTTCGGCCACGGCGGACGCTGAGATTTTTTCCGCTACGATAATTTTCACGAATGATTTCCTTTAGATGATTTTCTTCTTGTAAGAACCGCGCACTGAAAGCCGATCCACCACAACATATTCACCGTGATATGACCGAAAAATGACGGGAAAGTGACGCGCTTCTGACACTTCCCTCGATCGAGATCTCTAGACTCGCTCTCACTGGGCTCCTGCCCTAGGGAGAACACTATGAAACTTTTTCAATCGCTGGGACTCGCGAAAATGAGCGTCCCGAGAATGAGACTCGCGAAAATGAAACCCGCGAAGACAACTTTGCTCGCAGCCCTGATCGCACTCACCGTCGCGTGCGGCTACAGCTCCAACTCCAGTACAACGCCGTCCGTCGCCGGCACCATGCCCACGATCGCTGCATTGGCTCCAGCCAGCGCAACCGCCGGCGGCGCGGCATTCACTCTCACCGTCAACGGCAGCAACTTCGGCGCAAAAGCGGTGGTGAACTGGAATGGCGTTGCGCAAACCGCCAACACTACCTTCGTGAGCGCCAATCAACTGATGGTGGCGGTTCCGGCTACATCCATCGCGAACTCGGGCACCGTCCAGGTCACCGTGACCAATCCTGCGATCGTCGGCACCGGCCTGTACGGTAGCGGAGGGACACTGGCCGAAACCTCGACCGCCATGAACTTCACCATCAACTAGACGGCAGGCCCGGCCCTCAGGCGCCGACCAACTGTCGCTTCCCGGATTGGGTGCGGGCATAGACTTCCTGTGCTGCCCGCACCGCCGCGCCGTATTCCACGCTCTTGTCGGTGACCTTGGCCAGCACGTGCTCCAGCGCCCCCAGAATGCCGACCGTGTCGAGGTAGTCGTAGTAGCCGATGTGCGCGATGCGGAACAGCTTGCCTTTCATCTCGCCCTGTCCGTTCGCCACGACGGCATCAAAGGCTTCGCGGAATTCTTTCACGATCTTGCCCGAGTCAATTCCCTCGGGCGCGCAGATCGCAGTCAAAGCCGCCGCCGGTGAAGCTGCGTACAACTTCAATGCCAAAGCTTTCGCACCCGCCCGTGTCATCTCCGCACAAAGCTCAGCATTGTTCACCAGTTCCTCGCGCCCTTTGACGAGATCGCCCTTGCCCATGCCACGAATGAATTCCAGCGCCGCTCCCAAGGCCGCGAATAATGAAGTCGCCGGCGTGTAAGCCGTCTCGCCCTTGGCCGCGGACTTCCGCTCTTTGCGCAGATCAAAGTAGTAGCGCGGTGAAGTCGTCGTATCCATCCGCTTCCAGGCCCGCTCGCTGACCGCGCAATACCCGAGCCCCGGCGGCATCATCAGCGCCTTTTGCGAGCCGCCGATGATCACGTCCACGCCCCAGCGATCGACGTCGAGATGCGTCGTCCCCAGCCCCGTGATCGCGTCCACCACCAGCAGGGTTTCGTCACCATGCTCACGCACGATCTTCGCGATGCCTTCAATGTCATGCCGCGCGCCAGTGGAACTCTCCGTGGCCTGCACGAACACCGCACGCACCTGAGGATTCATCTTCGCCCGGATTTCAGCCAGCGAAAACGTCTCGCCATACGGGAACCCGAGAACTTCCACCTGGCAGCCGAACGCCTTGGCCAGCCCCGTCCAGCGCTCGCCGAACTTGCCCGCCGTCAGCACCAGCACGCTGTCGCCGGGCGACGTCAGATTCGATACCGACGCCTCCATCACGCCCGTGCCTGAACAAGCCAGCACCAGCACATCATTCTTTGTACCGACAAATTCCTTCATGTCCGCCAGCACGCGCTGAAACAGCGCCTTGAAGTCGGCCGTCCGATGATGCGCCGTGAACGAAGCCATCGCCGTCTGCCCGGCAGGCAAGAGAGGGGTAGGTCCTGGAGTAAAAAGACGATTTTTATGCAACATAGTTGGAGTCCTTTATGAAAGGGAGATAGTCTTTTAGTTTACCGGAACTCCGCGCTGGGTGCCCCATTTCTCGCACGTCTTTTGCGCGAGAAGTGGGGCTTTTGATTTTTGGTAGTCGGTCAGTTTGACCAAAGTTCATTTTTGTCATTCCGAACCGGGCCGAAAGCCCGGTGAGGAACCTGTTATTTGTTCGGGCAAACAGCAGGTTCCTCGCGCCATGAAACCACGCCTCGGATGACAGATTTCAAACTGAGCCATTGCCTGACTTTTCAACCCGACCGTCACCAGGCCCAGTTGTCTATAATCCCCTCATGAGCCTGACCGAACAGATCCAAAAAGACATCGTGACCGCCATGAAAGCCAAGGACGAAGCCCGCCTGTCCACCCTGCGCATGGTCAAGAGCGCGTTGCAGCTCAAGCAGGTCGAGAAAATGGCGCCGCTCGACGACAAGGAATCCCAGGCCGTACTGGCCACGCTGATCAAGCAGCGCAAAGAATCCGTCGAACAGTTCACCAAGGGCAGACGCCAGGAAATGGCCGACAAAGAAGCCGCCGAAATCGTGCTGATCGAAACCTACATGCCGAAGGCGGCCGGAGAAGCGGAAATAATCGCCGGGGTAAAGGCCGCCATCGCCGAAATGGGCGCGCCCACCATGAAAGAAATGGGCACGGTGATGAAGAATGCCATGGCCAGATTCAACGCCGCCGGCATGCGCGTGGACGGCAAGATCGTGAGTGAGATCGTGAAGAAAGAGCTGGCGGCGAAGTAGAAGTGCTCGTGTGGGACCGGGTCTCAGACCCGGTCGGGGCGTGCGCAGCTCGTCTGCTTGGT
>Ga0302324_100004255_pt1 | contig 31783 bp, 26 predicted proteins | sample Palsa_T0_1_FD_201949 | JGI IMG/M metagenome (GOLD analysis project Ga0302324, IMG submission 201949) | Peat permafrost microbial communities from Stordalen Mire near Abisko, Sweden - Palsa_T0_1 | ecosystem: Environmental > Terrestrial > Soil > Palsa > Peat permafrost | place: Sweden: Abisko... | reverse complement strand
ACGCCGAGCGATGCGATGCACGTGCTCGATGTGCAGCGCGGCTGGTGCCGGGAGGCGGCCGAGCTCGGGGCCCGCATTCTCGCCATCGAGGAGCGCAATGCGCGCGCCGCCTCCGCGGCCGTGCCGCCGCGAGAGCTTTGCGAGCGGACCTACGAGCTCGTCGTGCGCCGCAGTGCACGTGCGCTGCTCGAGGCTGCGCTGGCGCACGACCCCGGTCTCGAGACGCCCACGGGGACGTGGGGCTTGCTCGGCGAGCGGCTGCTCGACGCAGCCGTCGCCGGGCAGCCGCTGTCGAATTGGATGCGGGCGACGCTGGGACTCGCGCGGCCGATCGTCGCAATCGGGGCGCCGGTTGAAGCGTATTACCCCGACGTCGCGCGCCGCCTCGGCGCTGTGCTCTCCATCCCGGAACACGCCTCGGTCTGCAACGCGGTGGGTGCCGTCGCGGGCGTGGTCTCGCAAACCGTCGAGATTCTCGTCAATCAACCGAGCTTCAATGTCTTCCGCGTGCACGATCCCGCCGGCAGCCAGGACTATCCGGACTCGCAGGCGGCGATCGCTCATGCCGAGCGCGTCGCGCGCGCGCTCGCGCTCGGCGCCGCACTCCGCGCGGGCGCGGCCGAGCCGCACGTCGACAGCACGGTGATCGAGCGGCGCGCGCAGGTGGAACCGGGCACCGATTATCTGGCCGAGGCGATCGTGTGCTCGACGGCGGTCGGCCGGCCGTTCGCGGCTATCTAAAAATTATATCGGCCCGATTCACAAATAGCGCTGCTCGAGGCGCCATCGTCACCGCGTCTTCCTTATAATCCAATCATGAAGCAGCCGGACGAGACGCAGGCACGGCGCGGTAGGCGCCGGGGCGGAACGCAGGAAGCGAGTCACGCCGTCGTCGATCGCACACGCGCCTACCGCCATTTGCACAACCCCTTCGAGCCGATGCGAGTGTTCTCTGACGACCAAGTCGCCGCCATTCACGAAGCGGCGCTGCTCATTCTCGAGACACAGGGCATGAAGGTGCTCTCCGACGACGCGCGGGTGCGCTACGCCCACGGCGGCGCGCAGGTGGATGAGCTCTCCCAAATCGTGCGGCTCGACCGCGGGCTCGTGGCTCAAGCGCTCGCGAGTGCGCCGCACGACATCACGCTGCATTCCCAAGACCCCGGGCGGCACATGCCGCTCAACCCGGGATGCGTCGTCTTCTGCCCGACGTCGGGCCCGCCGAACATCATGGACACCGCCCGCGGACGCCGCGCGGGCACGTTCGAGGATTTTTGCAACCTCATGAAGCTGTGCCAGAGCTTCGAGGTGATTCACGTGCTCGGCGGAGCGACCGAGCCGCAGGACGTTCCGGTGCCGGTACGGCATCTGCACGTGACGCGCGCGCAGCTCATGCTCACCGACAAGATTCCGTTCATCTTCTCGCGCGGCCACGGCCAGGTCGCCGACAACTTCGAGCTCATTCGTATCGCGAACCGCATCTCGTCGGAGGAGTTTCGCTCCCGGCCGTACGTGTACACCATCATCAACACCAACTCGCCCCTGCAGCTCGACATTCCGATGGCGGACGGCATCATCGATTTTGCGCTGGCCGGCCAGTTGCTCATCATCACGCCGTTCACGCTGGCGGGTGCGATGGCGCCCGTCACCGTGGCGGGCGCGCTGACGCTGGCTCACGCCGAGTTTCTGGCGGGGCTTGCGCTTGCGCAAATCGTGAGGCAGGGCGCACCCGTCGCCTACGGCAGCTTCACCTCGAACGTCGACATGAAATCGGGGTCACCGGCGTTCGGTACCCCGGAATACGTGAAGGCAGCGTTCGGCGCCGGACAGCTCGCGCGGTTTCTCGGCCTGCCGTGGCGCTCCTCCAACGCCACCGCCTCGAACGCACCCGACGAGCAGTCGGTATACGAATCGCAGATGAGCTTATGGGGTGCGCTGTTCGGCGGCTGCAACTTCGTGCTGCACGCGGCCGGATGGCTCGAGAGCGGACTCACCACGTCGTACGAGAAGTTCATTCTCGACATCGAAATGCTGCAGATGTTCGCCGAAGTGTTTCAGCCGGTTGGGGCGACGGCTGCGGATCTCGCTGTCGAGGCCGTCGCCGAGGTGGGCCCCGGAGGGCACTTCTTCGGCTGCGCCCACACCATGGAGCGTTACCGCGGTGCTTTCTATGCGCCGTTGGTTTCCGACTGGCGTAATTACGGCAGCTGGGCGGAAGATGGTGCGAAGACGGCAAGCCAGCGGGCCACCGGGATCTGGCAGGGGACGCTGCAGCGTTATACCGCCCCGGCGCGCGATCCGGCAGTCGTAGAGGCGCTCGATGCCTATGTGGCGCGCCGCACCGAGGAGGGTGGGGCGGCACCGGTCAGCTGATGTCAGCGGCGGGCGTGCGTATCGTATCCAGGATCATGTCGCGGGCAGGCACGCCGCCGTCGCAATTTCACAAGTCTGGACCGGCCGGGCGACTTAGCATGCTGTGCGGGAAAGTTAGGGGGCGTGCGCTGTAAGTTGCCGTGGCTGCTCGCAAAAACTCCGTGGAGATCTGATGACTGAGCCGGCAGATGGCGAATTCGACCTGAACACGCTCAACGACGAGGAACTCGTCGAGCAGGTTCATGACGATCTCTACAACGGCCTCAAGCCGGAAGTCGAAGAGGCGACGCGAATTTTCTTGAAGCGGGGCTGGTCCGCGGAGCGTGTGCTCAACGACGCGCTGGTGGAAGGCATGCGCATCGTCGGCATCGATTTCCGGGACGGCATCCTGTTCGTGCCCGAGGTGTTGCTCGCGGCCAATTCCATGAAGGGCGGGATGGAGATCCTGCGACCGTTGCTCGCGGAGACGGGGGTCGAGCCGATCGGCAAGATCGTGATCGGGACGGTCAAGGGCGACATCCACGACATCGGCAAAAATCTCGTGTCCATGATGCTGGAGGGCGCCGGCTTCGAAGTCATCGATCTCGGCATCAACAATCCCGTCGACAAATATCTCGCGGCGCTCGAGCAGCACAAGCCGGACATCCTCGGCATGTCCGCGCTGCTCACCACCACGATGCCTTACATGAAGGTCGTCATCGACACACTGAAAGAGCGCGGCATGCGCGACGACTACATCGTATTGGTGGGCGGTGCCCCGCTTAACGAGGAGTTCGGCAAAGCCGTCGGCGCGGATGCCTATTGCCGCGACGCCGCTGTCGCGGTGGAGACGGCGAAGGGTTTGCTGGCAAAAAGGCGCGCCGCCGCGGCGGCGCACTGAGCACGGGTTTAGCCGTGGCGCAGAACGGCGAGGGCCTTCTGATCATCGCGTGCGGCGCCTTAGGCAAAGAGATTACCGCGCTCAAGCGGGCGAATTCCTGGGCGCAGCTGGATGTGCGCTGCCTGCCTGCGGATCTGCACAACCGCCCGGAGCGCATTCCCGCCGCGGTGCGCGCCCTCATCCGCGCCTCGCGCGGCCATTACCGCTCGATTTTCGTGGCCTATGCCGATTGCGGCACGGGCGGATTGCTCGATGTAGTGCTCGCGGAAGAGGGCGTCGAGCGCATTCCAGGCGCGCATTGCTACGAGTTCTTCGCGACGAGTCCGGTGTTCACGGCGCTCGCGGAAGCCGAGATTGGAACGTTCTATCTCACCGACTTCCTGCTTCGGCATTTCGAGCGGCTGGTCATCGAGGGGCTCGGTCTCGACAAACATCCGGAGCTCTTCCCCGCTTACTTCGGCAACTATCGGAAGCTCGTGTATCTCGCACAGCGGCCGCGCGCGGATGCAATCGAAGCCGCGCGCGCCATATCCGTGCGCTTCGGCTGGAGCTTCGAATCGCGCGCGACCGGGTACGGCACGCTCGAGACCTCGCTCACAGCGGCGGTGAAGCGCGACGCGACGCCGCGCGCGGGTTTAGAGAAGAGCCTGGAGGTGTTGTAGTGGCGTCGCTGATCGTCATCTCGTGGCGGGATATCCCGGCTCAGGTCGTGGTCAAGCGCGGCCGTGAGACCGCCAAGGTACAACTCTCGCAGCGTTTTCAAGAAGCGGTCGACCGGGCCGCGATGCGCGCCGGCAAGGGCAGCTCGGATGCGTACCTCGCGGACTGGCAGCGCACTGCGCGGCCGTGCGGCGATGACTTGCAGGCCGAGGCCAGTGCCGAGGCAGCGCGTCTCGAGGCCCAGTTCACCGACGCGGATCTCGAGAGATTGATTCGCTCGAAGGGCTTGGCTGCGCCGCCGCCTGCCTCGCCGTCTACGCCGCCGCCGGCCGATCGGTCCTGATGTACGCCGTCAGATTGTGGTCCGTGCGCCACGCGCGAGGCTTGAACGCTTTCTATCGCGGCTTCGAGGGCGTGCTTACGCGCCTGCACGGCCTCTTCGAGTTCCTGGGCTACGAGCGCATCGAGCGGCCGGTCGCCACGGTCGAGCGCGCGGTCAAAGGCTTGCTGTTCGATTGTCGCATGTGCGGGCAGTGCGTGTTGAGTTCGACCGGAATGTCCTGCCCGATGAACTGCCCGAAGACCTTGCGCAACGGTCCGTGCGGCGGCGTACGCGACGACGGCACCTGCGAGGTAAAGCCCGACATGAAATGCGTGTGGGTCGAGGCCTATCGCGGCAGCGAGCGCATTCCCGGCGGCGTCGCCGCAATGACGAAGGTCCAGCTTGCCGTCGATCAACGCCTCGCCGGCCGCTCTTCGTGGCTGCGCGTGGTACGGGAACTGCATCCCGCCGCGGCATCGCCGGACAAGAGCGACGCCCGACCGGGCAAGCCCGGTGGGTCATGAGATTCGAGGACGAGCCGGTTCCCGGCTATCCGCTGCCGATCCTCCCCGGGCATACCTCTCCGGGTCGATTCGAGCGCGTGCTGCGAGCCGGCGGTTTCGCGGTCACCACCGAGCTCGCGCCGCCGGACTCGGCGGATCCGGAAGAGGTCTATTCGCGCGCGCGGGTCTTCGATGGCTACGTCGATGCCATCAACGCGACCGACGGGAGCGGGGCGAACTGTCACATGTCGAGCATCGCTGTCTGCGCGCTGCTTACGCGCGTGGGCTATGCGCCCATCATGCAAATCTCCTGCCGCGACAAGAACCGCATTGCCATCCAGGGCGACATTCTGGGCGGTGCCGCGATGGGGGTGTGCAACATGCTGTGCCTGACGGGCGATGGTGTCCAAGCCGGCGATCACCCGCAAGCCAAGCCGGTGTTCGATCTCGATTGCGTATCGCTTCTCGACATCGCGCGCACGCTGCGCGATGACCATCATTTTCAGAGCGGCCGCAAGATCACTTTCGCGCCGCGGGTCTTCCTCGGCGCGGCCGAAAATCCCTCGGCGCTGCCGCACGCCTGGCGGGCGCAGCGTCTCGCCAAGAAGGTCGCCGCGGGCGCGCAGTTCATCCAGACGCAGTACTGCTACGATTTGCCGCTGCTCGCGGATTTCATGCAGCAAATCGAGGCGCTCGGGCTGCTCGACAAAGTGTTCGTGCTCGCCGGCGTGGGTCCGCTGCGTTCCGCAAAGACGGCCGAGTGGATGCGCAAGAACGTGGCCGGCATGCACGTGCCGGACGCCCTCATCGCGCGTCTCGCAGGCGCCAAGGACCAGGCTCGCGAGGGGCGCAATATCTGCGTCGAGCTGATCCAGGCGATCCGCGAGATTCGCGGGATCAGCGGCGTGCACATCATGGCCTATCGGCAGGAAGATTCCGTCGCCGAGATCGTCGAGCGCTCCGGTATTCTCGGAGGCCGATCTCCGTGGTATCCCGGGCGCGACGAGGCCTCCATCGCTTCTCAAAGGAACGCATTATGACCGATACGGTCGTCAGCTCGGCCACCAAGGAAGTCGTCATCGGCTTCAACCGGCCCTTCGTCATCATCGGCGAACGCATCAATCCGACGGGACGCAAGATCCTCGCGGCCGAAATGACGAACGGCGATTTCAGCCGCGTCGAGGCGGATGCGCGCGCCCAGGTGGAAGCGGGCGCGCACATGCTCGACGTGAATGCCGGGATCCCGCTCGCGGACGAGCCGGCGATACTCGCGAAGGCCATACAGCTGGTGCAGTCGATCACCGACGTGCCGCTGTCGATCGATTCCTCGATCGTCGCCGCGCTCGAGGCGGGACTCGCCGTCTACAAGGGCAAGGCGCTCGTCAACTCGGTGACCGGCGAGGAGGAACGTCTGGAGATCGTGCTGCCTTTGGTCAAGAAATACGGCGCCGCCGTCATCGCCATCTCGAACGACGAGACCGGCATCTCCGAGGATCCCGACGTGCGCTTCGCCGTAGCCAAGAAAATCGTGGAGCGGGCCATGGACCACGGCATTCCCGCGTGCGATGTGGTGGTCGATCCGCTGGTGATGCCGATCGGAGCTATCAATCAGGCGGGGGTGCAGGTCATGCGTCTCGTAAGGCGCCTGCGCGATGAGCTCAAGGTCAACACATCCTGCGGAGCATCGAACGTGAGTTTCGGCTTGCCGAACCGCGACGGCATCAATAGCGCGTTTCTGACCATGGCGATGGCCGCAGGGATGACCTCGGCGATCACCAATCCCCTGCACATCGAGGTGGTCAAGGCCGTCATGGGGGCCGACGTGATGCTCGGTCACGATCCCGATTGCGCCCGCTGGATCCGCCGTTTTCGCGATGCGCCGCCCCCGCCCGGCGCCGCTGCCGGCGCTCCCGGTGCGCCCGGCTCTGCCGATGCACCGCGCGGCCGCCGCGAAGGCGGCCATCGGCGCCGCTCCACGGGCTAGCAGATTGACCTCCCGCGACCCTCTCGTCGTGTTCATGCCCTCGGGCAAACGCGGCCACTTTCCAGAGGGCACGCCGCTGCTGCAGGCGGCGCGCAGTCTGGGCGTCGACATCGATTCCGTGTGCGGCGGACGCGCGCTCTGCGGGCGCTGCCAGGTGCTGGTGGCGGAAGGGGAGTTCGCGAAGCTCGGCGTTTCCTCCTCGACGGCGAGCCTCACGGAGTTGAGCGAGTCCGAGAAGCGCTTCTCGAAGCGCAGCCCGCTCGCCGCCGGTCGCCGGCTGTCGTGCTCGACCCGGGTGCTCGCCGACGTGGTCATCGACGTGCCCGAGAGCAGCCAGGTGCATCGCCAGGTGGTGCGAAAAGAGGCGGACGCTCGCGCCATCGAGCTCAACCCCGTGGTGCGCCTGCACTACGTGCAGGTCAAAGAGCCCGATATGCACGACCCTTCAGGCGATCTGCGGCGCCTTTTCGAGGCGCTCGAGCGGGAATGGGATCTCAAGCACCTCGGTTGCGATCTCGCGGTACTGCAAGTGCTGCAGGGCGTATTGCGCGCGGGATCCTGGCAGGTCACCGTGGCAGTGCACGCGGAGAAGCAAATCGTCGGCGTGTGGGCCGGGCTGCACGAGGCGGTATTCGGTCTCGCCATCGATATCGGCTCGACCACCATCGCCGCGCATCTGTGCGATCTGACGAGCGGCGAGGTCGTCGCCTCCGCGGGCGTCATGAATCCTCAGATCCGGTTCGGCGAGGACCTGATGAGCCGCGTGTCCTACTCCATGATGAATCCGGGCGGGGCGATTCTCATGACGGCCGCGGTGCGCGAGGCGTTGAACGGCCTCGCGGTGGACGTGGCGCGCGTGGCCGGCGCGACGCACGAGGACATCCTCGAGGCGACGATCGTCGGTAATCCGATCATGCATCACTTGCTGCTCGGGATCGATCCAGTGGAGCTGGGCGGCGCACCGTTCGCACTCGCGACGGACAGTTCGTTGACTTTGCGCGCGGACGTCATCGATTTGAAGCTCCATCGCAATGCGAGAATCTATGTGCTGCCGTGCATCGCCGGCCACGTGGGCGCGGACGCCGCAGGGATGGTCCTGTCCGAGCGTCCGGACTTGGGACCCGAGATGACGCTGCTGGTGGACGTGGGAACCAACGCCGAGATCGTGCTCGGCAACAAACACCGGCTGGTCGCTTGCTCGAGTCCCACCGGTCCGGCGTTCGAAGGTGCGCAGATCAGCTGTGGACAGCGCGCCGCTCCGGGGGCGATCGAGCGCGTGCGCATCGACTCCGCGACGCTCGAGCCGCGCTTCAAGGTCATCGGCTCGGAGTTGTGGTCGGACGACCCGGGATTCGAGAAATCCGTCGCGGGCCTCGGCATCACGGGGGTGTGCGGATCCGGCATCATCGAGGTGATCGCTGAGATGTATCTCGCCGGCGTCATCAACCAGGACGGAGTGCTCGACGGGCGGCTGGCAACGCGCTCGCCGCGCATCGTCGAGAACGGCCGCACGTTCGCCTACCTGCTGCATCGAGCCGTCGCGGGAACCAATACGGTTGAGATGAAAATCACGCAGAACGATGTGCGCGCGATTCAGTTGGCGAAGGCGGCTCTTTACGCCGGCATCGCGCTGCTCATGGATCGGCTCGGCATCGAGCAAGTCGACCGAATCCGCCTTGCCGGAGCGTTCGGCAGCCACATCGACGTCAAGTACGCGACCATCCTCGGCATGCTGCCGGATTGCGACTTGAGCCACGTGCGTTCGGCCGGCAATGCCGCCGGAACGGGCGCCCGCATCGCGCTTCTCGACGCCACTTCGCGCGGCGTCATCGAGGAGCTCGTGCGGCGTATCGAGAAGGTCGAGACCGCCATCGAGCCGCGCTTCCAGCAGCACTTCGTCGAGGCGATGGCCATCCCGCACAAGACCGCGCCGTATCCGAATCTGCGCAAGGCGGTCGACCTACCGCCGCCGAAGGAATCGACCAGCCAGAGCGAGACGCGCGGCCGGCGGCCGCGGCGCACCGATCCCGCGAAATCCTGACGTCCGCCCCGGCGGATCGATTTGCCGACGCTGGACGCCAATTGCAATTTATGTCCCATGGAACATAATGACGAGGTTGCGCGGCGTATTGCCTGTCAGGTTTCGCAAATCCGCCATGGAGGCGCGCATCGTGTCTGACGATGGGCTGGAAAAGCGTACCTGCGAATGCTATGCCGTGGTGCGGCACGAATACGAGCGCCTGCTGCCGCAACCAGTGCACCGATGAAAAATCCCACGCCGCGCGATAATCCGACACTCAGTGAGGCTTCCCCGATACGGATCGTGGGTCTTGGCGCCTCCGCCGGTGGACTCGACGCGCTGGAACAGTTTATCGCCAAGGTGCCTCCGGCTACCGGACTGGCGTACGTGGTGGTTCAGCACTTGGACCCGACACATAAGGCGATGCTGACCGAGTTGCTGCAGCGGTCGACTCGGATGCCGGTGCGCGAAGCGACAGACTCGGTGCGCGTCGAACCGGACGTGGTGTACGTGATCCCGCCCAGCACAGAACTCACCGTGGCCGGCGGCCGGTTGCATCTGGCCGAACCAGCTCAGCCGCGCGGCAGGCGGCTGCCGATCGACGTGCTGTTCTGTTCTCTTGCCCGGGATCAGGGGGAGCGTGCAATCGGAGTCGTGCTGTCGGGGATGGGTTCGGACGGCACCATCGGTTTGCAGGCGATCAAGGCGCAAGCAGGCCTGACTCTTGCGCAAGCTCCGTCGTCGGCGCAGTTCGATTCCATGCCGCGGAGCGCGATTGACGCGGGTGCCTGCGACATTGTCGCGCCGGCTTCCGAGCTCCCGCAACGCATCCTGCTGATTACTGCGAAATACGCCGTTGCCGGGCCCAGATTCGATGGCACGGAGGAGGGCGGCGAGCAATCGCTGAACGAGATTCTCGGGCTGTTGCGCGAGCGGAGCAAGCACGATCTCACCCTGTACAAGGTCAGCACGGTCAAACGACGCGTCGAGCGGCGCATGGGGGTTCATGACTTCATTACGCTCGGGGCCTACGAACGCTTCGTACGCGAAAATCCCCAGGAGCTGGATCTGCTCTTCAAGGAGCTGCTGATCGGCGTCACCAGCTTCTTCCGCGATCCACCGGTGTGGCAGGAGCTCACGGCCCAGGTGTTGCCCGCCCTGCTGGCGCGGCGAACCGCCGGTGTCGGGTTGCGGGCATGGGTCGTCGGGTGCTCGACCGGCGAGGAAGCCTACTCGCTGGCGATGGCATTCAGGGAGGTGGCGGATGCGCAGTCCACGCCCGATGCCTGGGAATTGCAGATCTTTGCGACGGACCTCAGCGCCGATGCCATTGCCGTGGCGCGCAGGGGCCGTTTCCCCGCCGCGATCGCCGCAGATGTGACCCCGGAGCGGCTGGCCCGATTCTTCCACGCGGAGGGTGACGGCTATCTGATTCGCAAGGAAATCCGCGAAAACATCCTGTTTGCGCAGCAGGACGTAATTCTCGACCCGCCGTTCACGCGGCTGGATATTTTGTCCTGCCGAAATCTGATGATTTACTTCAACGCGGCACTTCAACAGAGACTGCTGCCGCTGTTTCACTACGTGATGCGACCGGGCGGTGTATTAGTGCTGGGCGGATCGGAGACGGTCGGGCGATCAACCTCGCTGTTCACCCCGCTGGATCAGAAGTCACGGGTGTATCTGCGCACCGCCGCCATAAGCGTCGTCGAAAACTTAGATTTTCCTGTCAAACGCAGCCTGTCATTGCGCGCGAGCGCGCAGGAGTCGAATGTGACCCAGCCCCCCAATCGCCTGACAAACCTGCAGGCACTGGCCGACCGCGTGCTGCTGCAGGAATTCTCGCCGGCCGCCGTACTGGTCAACGAGCAAGGCGATGTCGTCTATATCAGTGGCCACACCGGCAAGTACCTCGAGCCGGCAGCGGGAAAGGCCAACTGGAACATCCATGTCATGGCGCGTCCGGCGATCCGCACCCATCTCGCGGCCGCCATGCGCCGGGCCCTTCAGACGAAAAAGACGGTCGAGTTGCACGATCTTAAACTGGACGAAGATGCTCATTCTACGCTCGATTTGACCGTTCAGCCGCTGCGGGAGCCGGCAACGCTCGAGGGGCTGGTATTGATCGTCTTTCGCGATGTCGCGGCTCCGCCGGTCACCAAACGAAGTCGAAGACGCGCAGCCGGCTCTGCCGATCCGGCGGACAGCGAGGCTTTGGCCCGCGCACACGAGGAAGTTCGCGCGCTACGCCAGGAAATGCATGCCTCTCAGGAAGAGCTGCAGAGCGCGAACGAAGAATTGCAGTCGACCAACGAGGAGCTGCAGTCGGCCAACGAGGAGCTGACCACTTCCAAGGAAGAATCCCAGTCCATGAACGAGGAGTTGCAGACGATCAACGTCGAACTGCACTCAAAGCTCGACGATCTGGCGCTGGCGCAGAGCGATATGCAGAATCTGCTCAACAGCACCGACATTGCGACCCTGTTTCTCGACAACGCATTGAACGTGCGCCGTTTCACCGAGCACATGAGTCGAATCGTGCAGCTGCGCGAAGGGGACATCGGGCGGCCGCTCAGCGAGCTGGCCAGCACCCTCATTTACCCGCAACTGCATGCCGATGCCAGGGACACCCTGCGCACCCTGGTGTTCTCCGAGAAGCAAATCGCGACTACCGACGGCCACTGGTACACGGTGCGGATCATGCCTTACCGGACCGTGTCGAATGTGATCCAGGGCGTCGTGATCACGTTTGTCGACATTACCGCCGCGAAGGAGCTCGAGTCGCGCCTGCGCGAGAAATAGAGGTAAAATGCCGACTCGTCTGGCAGGATCGCTCAACAAGGAGAGGAGATTTATGTCGACGGACTTGAATTGCATTTTTACGCAGGCAGAGCTGCGTGCGCGAGCGGTGAAGCGACTTACGGGAACCAATGGTTTGCATGATGCGCGGCTGAAGGCGTCCGCGGCATTCCAGGTTCTCCACGACCTTGCCTCCTCGCCGTCGACAGCCTCAGCGGCGATGGCCCTGCTGCACGAATTGCAGGTGCATCAAGTGGAGGTGGATCTTCAGGACGAGGAGCTGCGGCGTTCACGTGCCGAATTGGAGTCGACCCTCCTTCGCCAAGTTCAGCTCTACGACTTCGCGCCGTTCGGTTACCTGACGGTCGACAAAGGCGCCGTGCTGCGAGAACTCAACCTCACCGCGGCGCGCATGCTCGGTTACGAGCGTGATCAATTGCTGGGGCGGAACCTCGATGTCTTCCTCGCGCCGCAGAGCGTGCGTGCGTTGGAGGCGATGCTCACGCGTGCGTATCAGGGCGCCTCCACGGCGGCCAGCGAACTGCAGTTGGTAGCCCGTCGCGACACACCGCGCGGTATGCATGCCGTTGCCAGTCGCGACCCGGATGGGCAGCACATCCTGATCGCCCTGGTCGAACTCGCGGCGTTGACGCGCTCCTGAGACTTCAGACATTCGAGTCGGGGAAGGAATCCTTGCGCTTGGCGATGTACTCAAGGAGCGCCTCGTCGATGGCGGGATCTATGGGCGGCGGCACATAATCCGCGAGGAGCTTTTTCCACATCCCGTTCGCGCGCTTCGACATGTTGGTCGCGCCTTCCGCTTCCCATTGCTCGTAACTGTTGTTGTCGGCCAGGGGCGATCGATAAAACGCATTCTCGAAATTGGCCTGTGTATGCGCACAGCCGAGAAAATGCTTCCCGGGCCCGACTTCGCGCATGGCATCGAGCGCCTGGCCGTTGGGAGATAGATCGACGCCGGCAAGGAGCGTATGCATCATGCCGGCCTGATCCGCATCCATCACGAATTTCTCATATCCCATGGTCAGGCCGCCTTCCAGCCATCCCGCCGTGTGCAGCACGAAATTGACTCCGGCGAGGCAGGTGGGCAAAAGCGTGTTGGCCGATTCGAAGGCCGCCTGGGCATCCGGAATCTTCGATGCGCACAGGCTCCCGCCGGAGCGGAACGGAATTCCCAGGCGCCGAGCCAGGGCTGCCATGGCATAGAGCACGAGCGCCGGCTCGGGAGTTCCAAAGGTCGGCGCGCCCGACTGCATGGAAATCGAGGATGCAAAGCTGCCGAGCACCACCGGGGCGCCCGGGTTCACGAGCTGCACGAAGGCGAGACCCGCAAGCGCCTCGGCCAGTGTCTGCGCAATGGTGCCCGCGACCGTCACCGGCGACATGGCGCCCGCCAGAATGAACGGCGTGATGATCAGCGCCTGATTGGCGCGCGCATAAACCTTGGCGGCGCCGAGCATGGTCGCGTCGTAGGTCATGGGCGAGTTGACGTTGATAAGATTGATGATGGTGGTTTTTGGCCGCCCGGTGGCCGGATCTTCAAGCTCCTGGCCGAACACGATGTTGGCCAGCGCCACCGAATCCGCCGCCCGCTCGGGTGCGGTCACGGATCCCATGAACGCCTTGTCACTGTACTTCAGATGGCTGTACACCATGTCGAGGTGGCGTTTGTTCACCGGCAGATCGACCGGCTCGCAGATGGTGCCGCCCGAATGGTGCAGCGAGGTCGACATGTAGGCGAGCTTCACGAAATTGCGAAAGTCCTCGATGCGCGCGTAGCGCCGGCCTTCATCGAGATTACGGACGAACGGTGAGCCGTACGCGGGAGCGAAGACGGTGTTCTGGCCGCCGATCACGACGCTGCGTGCGGAATTTCGGGCGTGCTGCGTGAATTGGCGCGGCGCCGTTTTCTGTATCAGCGAGCGGCACATCCCACGCGCGAAGTGCACCCGCTCGCCCTGGACGTCTGCACCCGCCGCCTTCCAGATCTCGAGCGCCTCGGGATCTTCGCGAAAATCGATGCCGATTTCCTCGAGAATGGTATCGGCGTTTTGCTCCATGAGCGCGAGCCCTTCCTCGCCCAGCACCTCGTAGTAAGGGATCTTGCGCGTGATGTACGGAATGGAGGCGGCGGCTCGTGCGGCCCGGGACGCGCGCTTTGCGTCGCGGCCGCTCGGGCGGCGCGCGTGAGTGGTTGGAGTCTGTTGCTCGTCCATCATCGCTCCGGATTAGTCGACCTGACGGCGTCCCGTGAGGCGGGTGAGTTCAGTGCAGCAGTATGGTACAGCGCCGGACGGACGGCTGACCAAATGCGTCCTGGACTTGCCTCGATGCGTCATTCCCGCCGAGATGCGTCCGGGCGGATGGGCCGTGCCACGGATTCGAGAAAGTCCTGGAATGGTCCCATGGCGGACTGATCGTCGAACAATACCGAACGGCGCTGCTGTATCTCATGCCGGATATGCGCGCGGTACAGGCGGTCGGTCACCAATCTGACCACGAGATTCACATATTCAGCCTTGGTTTGGACAATCAACTCTTGCAGAATCATGCGTCGCAAGACTCCGCTCGCCAGACGCCCCCTCAAGAAGCGTCCTTCGCGCGTAACCAGGGGCAGCCCACATTCCATCGCTTGCACGGCCGTGTTATAGCCCGAGAAACCGATGGTATCGAGCATCACGTCCGCGCGTCTTAGGAGGCAATGGAACTCCTCGAAACTCAACCAGCGAATGAAGCGCACACGGTCCTCCGCCCGCAGACCTGCCGCATCAAATTTCTTGGCGATTCTGTCTTTAAGAATGTCCGCTAGGTCGCCGGCGGAGGGTCGGAAAAACACAAGCTGCGCATCCGGTACGTGTCGCGCGATTTCCACAAATATGTCGTCGTTAGCGGGTTGATACTTAAACGGCATACCCGGACAGACCAGGATGGGTCTTTCGAGATCGATGTTCAGCGCGCCGAACTCAGGCTCGATACTCGCAACATTCAACGGCTGTATGCGGTTACCGAGGTGCGGAAGGAGCAGCAGCCGCTCGGAATAGTGATCCTGCGCATCCGTGGGCTCGAAGCATTCCGCGGACACGTACCAGTCCAGTGTCGGCAGACCGGATGTATCCGGATGACCCCAGGTATTGATCTGGAGCGGCGCCAACCGCAGACTGGCGAGCTTCATGACCAGCGGGTGGAGTCCGACGGCGGGATAAAGCAGGATTTCGCAATTCTGTTCGCGAATCGCGGCAACCCACCGGGTGAGAGTCCTGGGGCCGCCGACAAAAACATCCGAGTTCTTGCTTGCCCAGGTTGTCTCTGAATCGGTCCGGCCCGTCAACGAGAAGACGACGAGCTCAAACCGCTCGCGGTCGAACGACTGAATCCATCCCTTGATCAGAGCCATCCAAACCGAGTGCAGCCGAATATCCGGAGAGACGATACCCAGCCGGATCCGCTTTTCCACCGGTCGCATGAGCGCCGGCGATATCTGGCGATCCAGCCAGCGCTGCATCGCCATTGCACACACTCGGCCATAGCGCTTCAGGAGCACCAGGTTGTTTTCTTCCTGATAGGTCAGGAAAAACGGCTGTGCCTCGCCGACGAAGACCGCTCCGTCCGTTTTACTCCTGAGCCACCAATCCTCGAACCTTGCGAGCTCACTCTCGAATCCGGTGCGGTCAGGAGAATCGGCGTCATTCTTCGACGAGAACGCGGGCGCCCACAGCATGACGCGCATCCAGCGCGCCTTTACGTTCTCGGGATTGAGCTCGATGGCCTTGTCAAAGCTCGACAGGGCAAGATCGAGCTGCCCACCGCGCCGATAGCTCTCGCCTAGATTGTGGTGTAAGTCGGAGTTTCCCGGCTCCACCGCAACAGCTTTCTCGTAATTCGCATGGGCAAGCGCGGCTATATCTCCCGAAGCCTGGTCGAGATCGATGTAGGCGGCACCGAGGCTCGAATACGATGCGCCCGAGTTGGGATTCAGCAAGATCGCTTGCTTGAACAGGTCGATCGCCTCGGCGGACCTTCCCGTTCGATTGAACACGACACCCAGCTGATGGCGGGGACCAAAATGCTCCGGGGTAAGCTCAATTTCCCGGCGGTACGAGACCTCGGCTCGCTCAAACTGCTCCGTGTCGAACAATAGCCGTGACAAGGTCTGCTGAGCTGCGATGAATGCAGGGTTTAGCGCCAACGCGCGTTCGCAGCTCGCGATCGCGGAGGCTTTATCCCCGGCCCGTGCATACAGGTTGCTACGATAAAAGTGCAGCTCGCACGAATTGGGCGAGATCGCCAAACTTTCTTCGCAAAGCTGCGCGGCCTCGGCGAACCGGTTCGATCTGAGCAACGCGGCGGTCAATTGGCGGCGCGCGACCTCGAAGTCGGGGCGCAGCTCAATCGCCCTTCGCAGGTGGAGGATCTCTGCGTCCCGGGGCCCCGTAGCTTCAAGGATGCAGCCTAATAGGTAGTGACTGTCAGCATCCTCGCTGGCAATGCGCACGGCATGCTCGAGAGCTTCGCGCGCCTCGTTGACACGACCCTGCTCCCTTAGCACAAAACCCAGCATGACCAAGGCCCCGGGGTAGTCCGCGTCCGATTCCGTCACTTGCCGATAGCAGTGCTCGGCGTCGGGGTAGCGGCCCGCTCTCGCATGCTCGTCTCCCTGCCTTTTGATGGTATGCGGGTCGCGCATCTCGGATGGAACAACGTCTGCGACGGGAGGCGCCGCTGCACCAGATGCCTTACTGCCGGTATTCTTTCTGAGCCACTTCAACACTGCGAGTCACCCCTGTTCCTCAAAGCTCATCAGCGCATTGTGGCCGCTTCCCGCAAATCGATGCAACGATGCGCGGCTGCGGCTCCAGGGCACGGCAGATCAGCGGCGCGGGAGTCACTCCAGCAGCGAGGCAAGCGCCCCAGCGGGGAAACGCGCATCGATGAAATCCGCAAGCCCGTCGAGCGTATCCTCGAGTGTCGGAGCCTCGGCGCCGAACAGGGCGCGGATCACTGCGGTGCTTTCGAACAGCCCGTGCGGGTAGATGGCGAGCAGCGCACCGCGCTGCCAACCGGCGCCGTCCGCGAGCACCGCGCGCGGCGGGCCGCTTTGCGGCCCAGTGTCCGTCTCCAAGCGTGTGGCCCCATGATGGATCTCATAGCCCGGAAAGCCGACGCCGTTGAGCCGCTCCCAGAAGAGCGTCAGGCCCTCGAGGGTGTAGAGGCCGTTTCGATAGCGCTTCGCCGGCAAGAACTCGGTCGATAGGGGTAGAAGCCCCAAACCTTGCGCGGCGCCTTCGACGCAGCAAGGATCCAGGATCCCGCGGCCGAGCATCTGCAAACCGCCGCAGATCGCGAGCGACGGCTTGTCGGCCGATATGTGGGCACCGATCGCCGCGTCGAGGCCTTGCTCCCGCAGCCAGAGGAGATCGGCGGCCACGTGCTTCGATCCCGGCAACACCAGAAGATCGGCTGCGGCGATGGTCTCGGGCCGGCGTGCCCAGCTGAGCGAGACGCCCGGTACCCGTCGCAAAGCCGTGAACTCGTCGAGGTTGCTCATGTAGGGATATGCAACCACGACGACGGACAGGCCCGACCCGGTCGGCCGGGGATCGAAGACCCCGTCCTCCTCGGGCAGCCCGTGCTCCCGCCAGAAGGGCAGGACCGCGAGCGTCGGCACGCCCGTCAGCTCCTCGAGCCGTTGCGGACCGGGAGCGAGCAGGCGCTCGTCGCCGCGGAATTTGTTGAGCACGAATCCGCGGATCAGAGCGCGGTGCTCCGGCGGCAGGAGCTGCATTGTGCCGAACAGGTGGGCGAACGCGCCGCCGCGGTCGATGTCGCATATCAGGAGCGTTGCGGCACCGGCCGCTTCGGCGATGCGCATGTTCACGACGTCGGTGTGCGTCAAGTTGATCTCTGCGGGAGAGCCGGCGCCCTCGATGACGAGGACATCATGATGAGCCATGAGCTCATCGAGACAGGCGCGGATTACGGGCCAGACGTGACGCGCACGGGCGTGCCACTCCATGCTCGACAGGTCGTCGCGGCGTTCGCCGAGCACGATCACCTGCGAATGCGTGTCCTTTTCGGGCTTGAGCAACACGGGGTTCATACGCACGTCGGGCACCGCGCGCGCCGCGAGTGCTTGAAAGTACTGCGCGCTGCCCATCTCGCCGCCCACCGCGACGCGCGCATTGTTGCTCATGTTCTGCGCCTTGAACGGCGCGACTTTCAGCCCTCGACGCGCGTACCAGCGCGCGAGAGCGGTCGTGAGAAAGCTCTTGCCGGCGCCGCTCGTCGTCCCGCAGACCATGACCGCGCGGGCCGTCATGGCGGCCAGCTCAACGGTCGATGCCTTGCTGCGCCCGGACGTCGAGCGCCGGCCGCCAAAGATGCACGCCCTCGTGCTCGACGATGTTCACCCGGGTCTCGAATGCGACGGAGAGCCAGTCTCCCTCGAGCGCTTCGCGCACCGTGCCGTGACCGACAATCCCGGAGTGGCCGAGGACGATGACGCGATCCGCGGTGAGCGCGAGCGAAAGGTCATGGATGGCGCTGACCACGCTGACCCCGTGGCGCTGAGACTGATCGCGCAGCAGCCGCGCGACGTCTTCTTGATGCGGGGGATCCAAGTGCGTGGTCGGCTCATCGAGCAAGAGAACCGGTGCCTCCACCGCAAGCACGCGGGCGAGATGCACTCGTTGTCGCTCGCCGCCCGACAACGTAGAGAGGCGCCGCGCCGCCCAGGCGAGCGAGCCGGTCGCCGTCATGGCGCGCTGCGCGGCGGCATCGTCGTCGGCTTGACGGTGAGCGAGCCAGCCGCTGTGCGCGAACCGCCCGAGGGCGACCACTTCGGCGGCGGTGAGGTCGGTGATGGGCGCGTTTTGCGACAGCCACGCAAGCCGCCGCGCCCGCTCTCGCCGAGGCCACGCCTGCAAGCGTCGTCCCTGGAGGAAAATGGTGCCCGCGCGTGCCGTCTCCAATCCGGCAAGAGCCCTGAGCAGAGTGGATTTGCCGCAGCCGTTCGGCCCGACCACGCTGGTCCAGCGTCCGGGGGGGATGTCGAGGGATACATGCTCGAGCACGACACGCGAGCCGTAGCCGACGCGCAGACCCTCGCAGGACAGCGCGGGGCTGGTTGTCGTCCGCGAGGCCGGCGCTTCACGCATTACGGCTTCGCCGCCAGAGTAGATACACCAGGTAAGAGCCGCCGACACAGGCGGTGACGGCGCCCACCGGCAGCTCGGCCGGCCGGATGAGCCAGCGGCTGGCGAGATCGGCCGCCTGCAGCAGCGCCCCACCGCAAAGCGGGGCCGCGATGAGAAGCTGGCGATGATTGACCGAAAGCGTCTCGCGTACGAGGTGTGGCGCCACGAGACCGACGAAGCCCACAACCCCCACCTCGCCGACCGCGGCCGCAGTGGCGAGCGATACGATGCCGAGAAGACTGAGTCGCAGCGCCGGCAGCGACAGTCCGAGCGACTGCGCGGTGTCCTCGCCCAGTGTGAGAGCATCCAGCCCGCGCGACAGGAACACGGCCGGTATGATGGACACGCCGAACACTGTGCCGAGCAAGCCGACCGACGACCAGCTGATGAAGCCCGTGCTGCCGAACAAAAAACTCTGCATGCTGCGCCAGATGTCGGGCTTGGCGAGCAGCATCAGCTGCGTGATCGCGCTCAGCAAAAAGGCGACCACGACGCCCGAGAGTAGGAGGCTGCGGGTCTGTAACACGCCGCGCGAAAGACTGATGGTGAGGAGCGTTGCGCCCCCCGCGCCAAGACAGGCCGCTCCGGTAATCCCGAGCTTGGTCGCCCACGCGAGCCCGCCGACGGAGACATCCGCGGCGACCAGGCTGATGGTCACGCCGAGCGCCGCCCCCGATGCCGTACCGAGCAGGTACGGGTCGGCGAGGGGGTTGCGGAACACGCCCTGCGCGATGCCGCCCGCCAGCCCGAGCAAGGCCCCCGCCAACCATGCGCCGACACTCCGCGGCAAGCGGATTTGCCAGAGCACCACACTCGACTGCGCGTCGGGTGAGAGAATCCAACCGAGCGAGGTCTCGATGCTCGAAGTGCCGATCACCAGACTGCCGAAGGTGAGCAGCAGCGTGATCGCGACACAGGCGACCAGCCACACCGTGAGCCGATTGGCGCGGGTCACATCCTGCGGCGCCTCGCCGAGCTGCAGCAGCGCCCGTGGAGCACTCATGGCGCGGCGCGCTCGAGGCATGCCTCGAGCGCCTGCATGCCATCCGCAACCCTTGGGCCCGGCCGCTCGATCATGTAGCGGACCTCGGGCGGAAAGGAGCACACGCGCTGCTCTTTCACCGCGCGGATCTGATCCCACCCGGGCCGTTCGGTAAAGTCCGGCAACTCCTCCTCCGTCACAACGATCACATCGGGATCGTGGCGCACGACATACTCCGGGTTCAGCCTGGGAAAGGCGCCCAGGTCCGGCGTGACGATGTTGCGCGCGCCGAGCCGCGCGAGCATTTCCCCGATGAAGGAGCCGGCGCTCGCTGCGTACGGTGCGCGATCCACCTCGACATAGACGGACGGACCCGCGCCGTGCCGGTGGGCGCGCGCGGTCTCGCTCACGGCACGGACACTGCGATCGATTTGCTCGTTGAGCGCCGCCGCTTGCTCGGGCAGGCCCAGCACTTGGCCGATCAAGACGACGGAGTGACCAATGTGGGCGAAGGTCTGCGTATCGATGGCCACCGATGGCACGCCGAGCTCCTGCAAGCGGCCGGCAATTCGTTGCGAATTGCTGAGGAGCACCACGTCGGGCTTCAGGCGCACGATCTCCTCGACCTGCGCATCGTCCAAGCCACCCGCCTTGGGTAGCGAGCGCACCTGTGTCGGCCAATCCGAGTAGCGGTCGACGGCCACCAAGCGCGCGCAGGCGCCGAGCGCGCACACGATCTCGGTGAGTGAGGGGAGCAGACTCACCACGCGCTCCGCGGGATGGGCGAAGCGCACCTCGCGTGCCGAGTCATCACGGATCACGATGGCCCGTGCCGCTCCGCACGGCGACGCAAGCATGGACGCGATGAGGGCTGCGACGATCCCGGTGTGCGCCGCGCCGCGACGCGCCGTGGCGGCGAGCGGCGCCGTCATGGGGGCACACCGGGGCCGGATTTCGGCGGCCGCGACTCTTTGACCGTGAGCGGCAGTCCGGCCACCATCAAGACCACACGATCGCACTCCATGGCGATGCGCTGGTGCAGAACGCCCGCCTCGTCGCCGAAGCGCCGCGCGAGAGCGCTTGCCGGAATGATGCCGAAACCCACCTCGTTCGAGATCAGGATGCAATCTCCGGCAAGGGCGGAGAGCGCATCGAGCAGCGCTTGAGTTTCCCGCTGCGGACCCTGCGGGTCGTCCCCGCAAAGCAAATTGCTGAGCCACACCGTGAGGCAATCGACGATGATGAGGCGATCGGGCGAGGCCGCCGTACGCAGCGCCGCGGCAAGCGAAACAGGCTCCTCGATGACGTGCCAGCGCGAATCCCGATGGCGCCGATGCGCGGCAATGCGTGCCGTCATCTCCTCATCCCGCGCCTCCGCGGTCGCAATCAGCGTGACCGCCCGAGCCTGATTCCGCGCGAGCTCCTCCGCATAACGGCTCTTGCCCGAGCGTACGCCACCCAGAACGAGCATCTTTCCGATCGCAGCCGTCATGGCGCGCAGGCCCGCGAGGCGTCGATGACCAAATAAATCTCCATGGAGCCGCTCAAGTCAAGCCGCGCGCCGAATCGACCGCGGCCAGACCGCCCAGCAGAAATCCGAGCTCCGTGAGCTGCTGGACCGCGCCGAGGCAATCGCCGGTGTAACCACCGATCCGATGCCGGACATAGAGGCCGGCGACGACCGCGATCACCGCGGCGACACCGGCGCCTGTGCCGAGGGCCGTCCATTCCAATGGAGCGACGCTTCGCGCGTAGAGCCATGCGAACGGAGCAAGTCCCAGCAATCCAACGGCACCGCTCAGGATCCACTCGCCGCCGTCCGAGCGGCCTGCGAAATCTCTCGCCTTCGCGTCCGCATCGGCGCGCACGTAGGGAAGAAAGGGGATGAGTCCGATGGCGCACCAGCGGCTCAACATGTGCGAAGCCACCACGAACTGCGCGAGCATCGCGCCGGGCAGGGCGAGCAGCGTCGTCCATTTCAACCCGAGCATGAGAAACAATCCGATGGCGCCGAAGGCGCCGATGCGCGAGTCCTTCATGATGGCGAGTACGCGTTCCTTGGAACCGCCCCCGCCTAAACCGTCGCAGGCGTCTGCGAAGCCGTCCTCGTGAAACGCGCCGGTGAGCAGCATCGAGACCGCCATCATCAGGCCGATAGACACGCTCGCGGGCAGCCAGCGGCTCGCGATCCACCAGCTAAGAACATTCACGAGTCCGACCAGCACGCCGACCAAGGGGAAATAGCGGGTCGACTGTGCAAGCCAGCTCGGATCGAACCCGCGCAGCCGCGGCGTCGGTACACGGGTGAGAAATTGGGTCGCGACGCAGAACAACCGCAATTGATGGCTCATTCTATTTTTACGCTCACACCCGCGCCCTCGAACGTAGCCATCTCGGTGAACAGCGCGACGGCCGCGCGCACCACCGACAGGGCAAGCGCCGCGCCGCTGCCTTCGCCGAGCCGCATGTCGAGATCGAGCAGGGGCTTCACGCCGAGCTGCGCGAGCAATTGCCGGTGCGCCCGCTCCTGCGAGCAGTGCCCGAAGATGCAGTAGTCGAGCGCCGCGGGCGCCATGCGCGCGGCAAGCGCCGCGGCGACCGTCACGGTAAAACCGTCGATGATCACGAGGTGCCGGCGCTCAGCGGCGCCGAGCACGGCTCCCACGAGCATGGCGATCTCGCAGCCGCCGAATTCGGTGAGTAGTTCGACGGGGTCCTGCGGCGGCGTGCAGCGCTCCCAAGCTGCACGCAGAATGCCGAGCTTGCGTTCGAGACCGGCATCGTCGAGCCCGGTGCCGCGACCGACGCACTCGATCAGCGGCACGCCCGTAAGTCCGTGCATCAGCAGCGACGCGGCCGCCGTGTTGCCGATGCCCATCTCGCCGAGGACGAGTGTATTGCCTCCCGGCGGAACGATGCGCTCCACGACCTTGCGACCTTGCTCCAGTGCCGCACGGCATTCGATCTCGCTCAGCGCGGCCTCGACGGTGAAGTCGCGCGTGCCGCGGCGCACTTTCGCCTGGATGAGACGCGGATGCACCTCGCAATCGGCGTCGACGCCGGCGTCCACGATCCAAAGCTCCATGCCCAGCAAGCGTGCGAGCACGTTGATGGCGGCGCCGCCGGCAAGGAAATTCTTGACCATCTGCTCGGTGACGGCGCGCGGATAGGCGCTCACACCGCGGTCCGCGACGCCGTGGTCGGCGGCGAACACCACCGCAACCGGTCGCGCTATCGACGGCGTCAGCGTCCTTTGCGCGGCGCAGATCTGTGCCGCGAGGGCCTCGAGCCGGCCGAGCGCCCCCAGCGGCTTCGTGAGCGAGTCGAGACGACGATGCGCCGCGGCGAGAACCGCCGCGTCGGCTTTCGGAATTGCCATCAACATGCCCACCTCGCGCGCACCCGCCGTGCGCCAATTGGAACGCGTCGCAGGTCGGTCTACGGGCTTGTGAACTCTGGTACCGGCCGAGTCGCCTTCCCACGCTGAAGCGCAGTGGCACGAAGACTCGACCTATTCACTCACCGTTGCGGGGGCAGCGCCGGATTCCTCTGTCAAATAGAGTCACCGACTTCCCGTTTCACCCGTCGCCGCTCGGCGGACGGACTCCTGCGCGCGTGCCAAGTCTGCTCGCGAACGCTATGTGCCGTCAAACCGCCGGGCTTTTCGAGTCCGGCGATCGATAAGCCGGTTGGTCGGGGGCGCCGGAACGTGCAATGATTCGCACCGCTCAGCTCGATGCCCGGTCCGGGCGCCTCGCAGCACATTGGAACCTCCATGGCCGACTTTACGCGCGAAGAGATCGAAGCTCTTTACAAGGTGATGGCCGCGCGGCGCGACATGCGTCATTTCTCGAGTGAGCCGCTGCCTGCCGAATTGCTGCAGCGACTCCTTGCCGCCGCGCACCTCGCGCCGAGCGTGGGCTTGATGCAGCCTTGGCGCTTCATTCACATCCGCAACCGGGATTTGCGGGAGCGGATTCACGCGCTGGTGGACGAGGAGCGCTCGAGGACCGCCGCCGCGCTGGGCGAGCGCGAAGAGGAATTCATGCGCCTCAAGGTGGAGGGCATCCTCGGGTGCGGCGAGGTCCTCGTGGCGGGGCTCGCGCCGGGCCGCGACAAGCACGTATTCGGCCGGCGCACCATGCCCGAGATGGATCTCGCATCCGTCGCCTGCGCGATCCAGAATATGTGGCTCGCCGCCCGCGCGGAGGGTGTCGGCATGGGATGGGTGTCGCTGTTCGAGCCCGAAGCATTGCGCGAGCTCTTGCGCATGCCGGCGGGGGCCAGGCCGGTGGCGGTGCTCTGTCTCGGCCGCGTGCCGGAGTTCTACCCCCGTCCGATGCTCGAGATGGACCAATGGGCGCTGGGTTGCAGCCTGCGGAGCGTGCTGCATACGGATTACTGGGGCGGTGGTGCGGCGAGCGAAGCCGATGGTGCCCGCAGCCGCGGCGATTGACCTGCCGCGTGATTTGCGGCAACGTAGCCGCGCACGACAAGTTCCCCGCTGGGGATTGAAAGGGAACTCGGGTTCAATGCCCGGGCTGCCCCCGCAACTGTAAGCGGTGCGCCTGCATCGATAAGCCACTGAATCACGCGATTCGGGAAGGCGATGCAGGACTCCAAACCGCGAGCCAGGAGACCTGCTTGCCGTGGTCGCCCTTCGATCAGCCGGGGTTGTGCTGAGCGAGCGGACTTTCCCGAGTGGCGACTGGAAGGCTGCGCGTGCGCGCGGGTCGCCGGGTGCGCGTCGGGTTCCGAGCGCGGCGGATGGCTTTCGACACGACGCGGATTTGAAGTCGCATGTCGTCAGGGAGCCGTCGTGAAACAAAGTATATTGCGTTATGCGTGCGCCGCCGCGCTGTACGCGCCCTTATCTCTATCCGCCGTAGCGCAGGATGCCTCGCCGGCGTCGCCGGTGGCCTCGGGTGACTCGCTGAACGAGATCGTCGTGGTCGCCAATCGCGCGCCGGAGGCACTGTCCAAGGTCGGTAACTCGGTCACGGTGCTGACCGATGCGGACATCAAGGCCAGTCAGCTCCCGGTGTTGTCCGATTTGCTGGCACAGACTCCCGGGCTCAGCGTCGCCCGTTCCGGCGGCGTGGGTCAGCCGACATCGGTCTTTATCCGCGGCGCCGAGAGCGATCAGACCGTCGTGCTCATAGACGGTGTGCAAATCTATGATCCTTCGACGACGGCCGCGTATTTCGATTTCGAGAACCTGCTGTCGAACGACGTGTCGCGCGTCGAGATTTTGCGCGGTGCTCAATCGACCCTTTATGGCAGTCAGGCCTTGGGAGGCGTCATCGACATCACCACCGGGGCGGCGACGAGGCCGTTGGAGGGCAGCTTCAACGCCGAGGGCGGCTCGCATGGCTCGGGCGACGTGGGAGGTTCCATCGGCGGCAAGACCGACACACTAATGTGGCATGTCTCGGGCACGTGGCTAGGCACCAGCGGCATCCCAGCGTTCGACGAGAAACTCGGCGGCACGCGATTGTGCGCGAGCCAGATCGGCGGCGCGACGGGGCGGCTGGTGTATACCGTCACGCCCGATCTCGATCTCGATCTGCGCGGCTACTACGTGCAGTCGCGCACCGACTTCGACGGTTACGATACGCCGCCCAACTACGATACGTTCGGAAACGACAACGAGTACGGCAAGAACACTCAACTGCTCGGCTATGCCGGCTTGACGCTGCACTCGCCGGATCACACCCTCACCAACCGCATCGCCTATCACTATATTTACACGGACACTCGCGAATACGATCCGGATGCGACGGGCGGCGAGGGCCTTGCGAGTACCGAGACCTTCTACGGCGTAGGCCACATCGAGCGCGAGGAGTATCAAGGCACCTGGCAGTTCGCGCCGGGCTATCAAGCCGTGTTCGGCGCCCAGCACGAACGCTCCTCCATCGACAGCGACACGCCTGCGTACGACTTCAGCGGCCCGATGCCGATCGATGCGGCCCAAACCATCGACAGCGGCTATGCGCAGTTGCAAGGCGAGGTCGTGCGGGGTCTCACGTTGACCGCCGGCGAGCGGTACGATCGACAGAGCGAGTTTGGCTCCCACACGGACGGCTCGCTCGCCGCGGCTTGGGCGCTCGACGATGCGCAGACGATCTTGCGGACGAGCTTCGGACAGGGCTTCAAATCCCCCTCGCTCTACCAGCTGTACAGCAATTACGGCAGTCGCAGCCTGCGGCCGGAGGCGGGCGAGACTTGGGACGCCGGCATCGAGCAGCATACCCTGGGCGAACGTCTCGACCTTTCGGCTACATACTTTCAGCGCTACAGCCGCGACCTCATCGAGTTTTACTATTGCGAGATCCTGACCGTTTGCCCCAATCCCTCGGGAGGCTACTACGCCAACATCGCGCGCGCGGCGGCGCACGGGGTGGAGCTGCAGGCGACGTTGAACGCGACGGACCAGTGGACATTCACCGCGAATTACACCTTGACCGAGACGGCGGATCGATCGCCCGGCTCCGCCACCTACGGTAACGAACTGCCCAGCAGGCCGGAGGATGCAGCCAACGCATCGGCCCTCTATCGGTGGAGCGTGCCGCTCACGACGAGCGTGACCCTGCGCTACGCAGGCCCGAGCTACAACGATGCGGCCAACGACATCAAGCTCGGCGGTTATGTGCTCGCCGATTTGCGCGCATCCTATGCCGTCGGCCACGGCCTCGAGATCTATGCGCGGGTGGAGAATCTCACCGGCAAGCACTACGAGACGGAGTACCAATACGGGACGATGGGCCGATCAGCATACGCAGGAGCGCGTGCGAGCTTTTAGCCGCTAGAGATCCCGCGAGCCCGCGGTGTGGCGCGCGGCGAAGACCCTGCGCCCCACGCGGAACAAGGGCCACCCCATGAGCAGGATCGCGATTCCCGCGAGCCCGCTGCCGGGAGCGACCGCAAATGCGCGCGCGGCGACGGCCAGCAAGCCTGCGATGTACAACGCAGGCAGCAGCGGATATCCGCGCATCGAATAGCCGCCTTCTCCGGTGCGCTTTCGCCTCAGGACAAACAGGGTCGATGCCACCGCCGCGATGGTGAGCGTATCGATGAAGATGATGTACACCACCAGCCGGTCGAAGGAGGTGAGCAGGAACGCGGGCACGAGCATGGTTACGGCGAAGAATCCGAGTCCGGCCTCTTGCACCTGCGTGCGCGGATTGATCCGCAGAAAAGCGCGCGGCAGCACGCCGTCTTCGGCCATCGCATAATAGATGCGCGGCATCTGCAGGATCGTCGCGTTGACGAAGCCCGCCGCCGACAGAAACACCGCGGTCGAGATCAGCATTTCCCCGGTCGGGCCGAACAGGGCGCGCGCGAGCGCGGCGGCCGCGAGATCCGAGCGGGCGATGCCCTCGATGCCGAGCGTGTGCTGATAGGCGACGTTGAGCAGCAAATAGAGGGCGATCACGGTGAGCATTCCACCGGCGATTGCGATTGGAAAGCGTCTACGGGCGTTCTTCAAGTCGGCGCCGAGATTCATGGTGAGCTGATAACCGCCGTAGCAGTAGAAACACGGAATGAGCGCGGAGGCGAACCGCAACGCCACGGGCGAGGCGGGCGCGACGGCAGACACCGCGGCCGCGTGGGGCGCGAGCGCGAGTGCGGTGAGTGCGAGGCCCACGATCATGAGGATCTTCATGCCGGACAGCAGATTCTGGGCGCGCGCGCCCGGTTTTATGCCGCAGTAGTTCAGGGCGAGCAGCGCGATCATGGTGCCGAACGCCAGCGCGAAGGTCGCTCTCGGCGTTTGTGCCTGCGGCGGCAGCACGACGGGCACGAGAAAGTCGGCGCCGATGAACGCGACCGCCGCGGCGCCAGCCCCTTGCATGAGGGTCTGCGCCCAATTCAGCATGAACGCAGGCGTCGCTCCATAACAATCCGCGACTACGCGGTAATAGCCGCCGGCGCGCGGATAGCGTGAGCCGATCTCGGCGAACGTCAGTGCGCCGATGAGGCTGATGAGCCCGGCTGCGATCCAGGCCGCATAGAACACGGAGACTTCTCCGGCGGCGCGCGCAACACTCGCGGGCGTGCGGAAAATCCCGATGCCGACCACGAGACTGAAAACCACCATGGACACATCGAACGCGGAGAGCCGCGCTTCGATCGAGGTCGCGTCGGGGGCGACCGCGTCCGGCTCCGGCGTGGGCGCCGTCGGCTCAGGGGCGGCATTCACGCAGCGCTTCCTCGAGCAGCACCGCGAGATGCCGGAATTGATCGAGACGGTTGTAAAGCTGCGCCGAGACGCGCACGAGCGGCACGGGATCAGGATGGAGCCACGCTTCGACGCCGCGCGCACGGAGCCAGTCGTGCAACCCCCGAGTGTCGCGAACAGCGCCGTTGGCGCCTCTCGGCAGCGGGATGGCGGCCATCGAGCCGATCATGCCGTCCGGAGCGGGAGCGGGCACGGCCAGGCGCTCGAGGAGTACGTCGCGGGCGCGAAGCGCGAGCTCGTGGTTCGTCCGCATGACCTCTGGCCATCCGCCGGGAAGCAAACCGCCGATATGGCGCAACGCCGCGGGAATGCACAGCCAGGGCGTCGGGTCGAGCGTGCCGGTCCAGTCGAACTCCGCGTGAAACCCCGCGGTGTAGCCGTGACTGATCACACTCGGGTGCACGCATGCCTGACGGTCCCTGCGCACGTGCAAAAACGCGGCGCCCTTGGGCGCGCACAGCCACTTGTGCGCATTGCCCGTGTAATAGGCGGCGCCGAGATCGGACAGGCCGAGCGGCACCATCCCGGGTGCGTGAGCGCCGTCCACCAGGGTGTCGATCCCGCGGGCCGAGAGCGCCTCGACCAGGCGGCGCAGCGGCAAAACCAAGGCCGTCGGACTCGTGACGTGATCGATGAGCGCCACACGCGTCTGGGCGGAGGCGGCGTGCAACACGGTCTCCACCACGGACTCCTCGTCGGCGCCGGGGAACGGCAGCGCGGCGATCACCACGCGAGCCCCCGAGCGCCGCGCGACGAAATCTACGGTCTTGCGGCAGGCCGCGTAGGTGTGGCTCGTCACCAGGATCTCGTCCGTCGCGGTGAACTCGAGGGAGCGCAGGACCGCATTCACGCCCGCCGTCGCGTTCGGAACGAAGGCCAGGTCCGCGGCATCTGCGCCGAGGAACCGCGCCAGCTCCTCGCGCGCGGCGTCGATCCGCGCCTGCAGAGTACCCGACAGGAAATCGACCGGCTCACGCTCCATTTCCGCGCGCAGCGCCGCCTGCTCGGCGAGGACCGCGGTTGGGCAGGCGCCGAATGAGCCGTGGTTGAGATACTCGACGGCGGGATCGAGGCCCCACTGGGCGGCGAAATTCGTTACGATTTCAGGCAAGGCAAACGCGCTCCCGCGAAGGGTTTCCTTCGCTGCGGCGGAATTCTCCCACAACCCGGAGGCACGCGATGGATTACGAGCTCTATTATTGGCCGACGATTCAAGGTCGCGGCGAGTTCGTGCGGCTGGCGCTCGAGGAGGGAGGCGCCCGTTACCGCGATGTCGCGCGTGAGTCGGGACGCGGAGCCGGCGTGCCTGCGCTGCTCGCGTTGATGAGAGGACGGCGCCTCGCGCGGCCGCCCTTCGCGCCGCCCTTCTTGAAGGCAGGCCGGCTCATCATCGGGCAGGCGGCCAATATCTTGCAATTTCTCGGTCCGCGGCACGGCCTCGTGCCGCGCGATGCGGGTGCCCGGCTCTGGGTGCATCAGTTGCAGCTCACCGTCGCGGACTTCGTGGTCGAGATCCACGACACGCACCATCCCATATCGGGGAGTCTCTATTTTCAGCAGCAACGCAAGGAAGCACGGCGCCGCAGCGCCGATTTTCTGCAGAGCCGGGTGCCGAAGTTCCTCGGCTATTTCGACGACGTTCTTGGACGCAGCGGCCGGCAGGCGCGCTTTCTCTTGGGCGCGAAGCTGACTTACGCGGATCTGTCGGTTTTCCAGGTGATTGCCGGCCTGAGCTACGCGTTTCCGAACGCCAGCACGAAGCTCGCACGCAAGTACCGGCGACTATTCGCGTTGCACGAGCGCGTGCAGGAGCGTCCGCGCATCGCGGCCTATCTCGCCGCGCCGCGCCGTATCGCCTTCAATAACGACGGCATTTTCCGTCATTACCCGGAACTCGACGCGTGAGCGGGACAAAGGACGGCGCGCCGCACGGGGGTGTCGCCCGACTGATCACCCGGCGCGACGTGCTCGCGCTCGGCGTGGGATCGGCCTCTGCCGGTGTTCTGGCATTCGGGCGGGCGCGGGCGGCTCCGGCTCCGTCGGCGGCACGCGCCCGCGGCGCGCGCGCCGGGGCGCTCGCCACCTTGGACCATTTCATTGCCGGCTACTGCGAGGCCATGAATGCCCCCGGATTGACCTTGGGCCTCGCCGATCGGGATGGACCGATCCGCGTTTCCGCTTACGGCTATACGCATCTCGAGGCGCGTGTGCCGGTGTCGACCTCGGATCTTTTCCAGATCGGATCCATCAGCAAGTCGTTCGCCGCGCTCACGCTGCTGCAGCTGCGCGACGAGGGCAAGCTCGATCTGCAGGCGCCCGTGCGGCACTACTTGCCGTGGCTCGCGGCAGAGACGGACTACGGCGAAATACTCGTGCATCACCTGCTGACGCACTCGAGCGGTATGCCGGAGGACGAGCCGGTGATTCCGCGCGACCGGGAGCGCCGTCCGCGCCAGGCATACCCGCCAGGCACGCAATTTCACTACAGCAACTGGGGCTACGGAGTGCTCGGCTATCTGGTCGAGTCGCTCGACGGGCGACCTTGGCCGATGGCGGTCAAGGCGCGCATCTTGGAGCCCTTGGGGATGCACGATACGGTACCGGCCATCACCAGCGATAGCCGAGGCCGTATCGCGCAAAGCTACACGCCGCTGCACGACGATCGGCCCTATCCGCGGCACGGCGCGCTCGCGGCCGCCGGCAACCTCGAAGTCGAGGAAGCGTCCGGTTCGATCGCGTCTTCTCCCGCGGACATGGCGATCTACATGCGCATGATCCTCAACGGCGGCGCGCATCCCGGCGGGCGCATCGTGTCGGCCGAAGGCTTCACGTTATTCTCGACGCCTTACATCGCCGCGCCCGATTTCGGTCCGATGGCTTTTTATGGATACGGCATCGCGGTCGATGCGCTCGATGGGCATCGCCGCTTGCGGCATACGGGCGGCATGGTGTCGTTCATGTCGGCCATACATCTCGATCTCGACGCAGGATTCGGCGCCTTTGCCTCGATCAATGCGCAGCTTGGCTATCGGCCCAATCCGGTGGTCGAGTACGCGCTGCGCGTGCTGCGCTCGACGCAGGACAACCGTCCCGCGCCGCCGATGCCGCCTTTCGACGCGTCGGCCGACGTTGCTGACGCGGCAAGCTATCAGGGGAGCTATGTCTCTTCCGACGGGCGCCGTCTCGAGGTCGTCGCAGCGGGCAGCCGACTCGTGCTCGAGCGCGGCCACGAGCGGATTGCATTGCAGCATACCGAAGAGGACACTTTTATCGCCGATCATGCGGACTTCGATCTCTACCCGCTGGTGTTCGAGCGCGACACCGCGAGCGGATCGAACGCCGGCGCCGCCCGGCCGGCGCTCGCGCTCGCGCACGGAGCGGACTGGTATGCACGCCCCGAAAACCATGCGCGGCCGATCGAAGCCTCGCCCGAGCTGGCTCGATATGTGGGCGTCTACTATTCGCCCGATCCCTGGGTCGGCTGGGCTCGCGTGGTGCAGCGTCAAGGCCGCTTGTGGATCGGCGGAACGGATCCGCTCAGCCCCATCGGCGACCACTTGTTTCGGGTCGGCGAGAGCCCGGTAAGTCCCGAGGTGGCGGAATTCTTGGCCTTCGTCGACGGTACGCCGCGCCGGCTGCGATTCGATGGCGGAGAGCTCGAGCGCATCGAGTCGGAGTGAGCGCCGCCCGCCGTTTCAGGACCAGTCGAGCTCGAACTGGCGGGCGTCGCCGATCACGCGCTCAAAGTTCAATCCGAGCGTATCCAATACGGGCTCCGCGACCGGCTTGACCTGTTTCTCCACATAG
>Ga0302324_100004252_pt1 | contig 31801 bp, 28 predicted proteins | sample Palsa_T0_1_FD_201949 | JGI IMG/M metagenome (GOLD analysis project Ga0302324, IMG submission 201949) | Peat permafrost microbial communities from Stordalen Mire near Abisko, Sweden - Palsa_T0_1 | ecosystem: Environmental > Terrestrial > Soil > Palsa > Peat permafrost | place: Sweden: Abisko... | reverse complement strand
AGCTGCTGGCACTGCGCCTGCGGCGCGGCGGCCAGCAGCAGACCGTCGAGATCAAGGTGGCCGAGTGGCGCCAGCCGCCGCGCTGAGCGCCGGCAGGACGAGGCCGAGCGCAGTAGTGGCGAGGCCAGGCCGGCAAGTGGCCTTGCAGTCGGCGGCGGCGCCACCATTACCGTGACGGTGAACCTGATTGTCCAGAACATAAGCGGCGATGATACCGGCCACGATGCCATGCACGGCAGCGGGCGGCTGACCGCGCGCGAACGCGAGGTGCTAGGCCTGGTGGCGGCCGGCATCTCCAACAAGGGGATCGCGCGCGAGCTGCAGGTGTCGCCGAACACTGTGAAATTTCATATCGCGGCGATACTGGTGAAGCTTGACGCGGCCAGCCGCGCTGAGGCGGTGGTCGCGGCGCTGCGACGCGGAGAGCTGACGCTTTGAACTCATCTGCAGCACGAGTGACCGACGACGCCGATGGCGCCGGCGCCGATCGCGCCGATCGCGGCGACGAGCAGGACGCCGCGATACTCGACGCCTATTCGCGCACCATTACCAGTGTCGCCGAGGCCGCCACGCCGGCGGTGGTGGCCATTCACGCGCGGCGCGCGCCCAACGGTGGCACGCACGCCGGCCCGCACGCCGGCCCACACGGCGGCAGCCAGGGTGGCAGCGCGTCCGGGTTCGTGTTCACGCCCGACGGCCTGATACTCACCAACAGCCACGTGGTGCACGGGGCCGCCGCGCTGCGCGTCGCCACGGTGCGCGGCGAGGAGTTCGAGGCGGATCTGCTCGGCGAAGATCCGCATACCGACACCGCGCTGATCCGGGTGAGTGCGACGCTGCCGGCGGTAACCCTGGGCCGCTCGCACGCGCTGCGGGTCGGACAGGTCGCGGTCGCGATCGGCAATCCGCTCGGCTTCGACTGCACCGTGACCGCCGGCGTCGTCAGCGCGCTGGGCCGCTCGCTGCGTGCCAGCTCGGGGCGCCTGATCGAGGACGTGGTGCAGACCGACGCGGCGCTCAATCCCGGCAATTCCGGCGGTCCACTGATGGACTCGGGCGGCCGCGTGATCGGCATGAATACCGCGATCATCGCCGGCGCCCAGGGCATCTGCTTCGCGATCGCGATCGATACGGTGCAGCGCGTGGCGCTGGAACTGCTGCGCCACGGGCGCGTACGCCGCGCCAGCATTGGCATCGGTGGCCAGAGCGTCGCGATACCGCAGCGGTTGCGACGCCATTTCGAGTTGCCGCAGGTCGCCGCGGTGCGGGTGATCAGCGTGATCGATGGCGGCGCCGCAGCGCAGGCCGGGATCGAATCGGGCGATCTGATCGTGCGCTTCGACGGTCAATGGATTGGCGGCGTCGACGACCTGCACCGGCTGCTGATCGAATCGCGCATCGGCGCCGCCGCGCCGCTCGAGCTGGTGCGGCGCGGCCGGCGCCTGACGCTCGACGTCGTCGCACGCGAGAGTGAGCCGGCATAGCGCGCCAGGGTGGGCAAGGGTGCGCCAGGCGCGCTCAGCCCATTGCCTTGCGGCCATTGCGTTCACCCCAGCGGCTCGATGTCCTGGAAGCGGGTGTAGTCGAAGTGATCGATGCCATTGGCGTCGGTGCTCAGGATGTCGACGAAGGCATAGTTCCAGCGTATCGCCGAGGGCGGAAACTCGTGGCGCGCCATCAGGCTCTGGCCGGTGTTCTCGTCGGTGCCGGTGACCGTCAGCAACAGGTAGGCGTTGGCGTCGCGCAGAGTCTGCTCGCTCTCGCCCGCGAGCGGGCTGGCGTCATTGATCTCATGCAGGATGGTCCATCCGAACAGAAATACCGGGTGGCGGTTGCGGATCAATGGCAGGTCGCGGATGCGGCGGATGCGAAACCCCTCCGGTGTGACCTCGTCGCGCAACAGGCGCAGGTGCGCCGAGGCTTCCATGACGATGTTCTGGCGCGCGTTGGCCGCGCGCACCATCAGCGTCAGCCTGCCGTTGATCGTCCGCACCACCGCCTGGCGTGCAAACACGAAGCGCGCCGTCGGCTTGGAGAAGCGCGCGAACATCATGCCGGTCATCAGCGCCAGGCTCATCAGGCCGATGAAGATCTCGATCGCCGCCACGATATGCGCGAATGGCGTTTGCGGATGCATGTCGCCGTAGCCGACCGTGGCGAAGGTCTCGACGCTGAAGAAGAACCGGCCCCAGTAGCCGGACGGATTGAGATTGGCGATATCGCCGGGCTGCAGTGAATAGATGATCGCGAACAGCAGATTGAACACCATGTAGTAGGCGGCTAATGCGCCGAAAATGATCGGCCAGCTGGCGGTCATGAAGCGGTGGAACAGATCGCGCGGGATGCGTCGCGGCATGCCATGGGTGATGAACTGCCGGCCGCCGACGCTGCCGATGAGCCTGGTGTTGCGATATTCTGCGGCCACTTGGCGAGTCTAGCGCGGATGCGGCGCACTCGCCGCGGTCGCGCCGCCGATCATCCAAGCACCATGTGCCACGCTCGCAGCAACGCGCCAGGGTCGGTCACGGCAACAAAGGCGAGACCCGCCAGTGCACCGTCGAAATGTGCGTCGTGATTGATTCTTCCACGCTGCTGGCGCGCGGCGTAGAAGGTATAGGCCAGGTAGCCGAGCGCGAACAGCGGCGCGGGAATGGGCAGCGGGATCGGCATGATCATGATCGACTGGCGCGGAAAATAGACGATCGAGGCAAACAGCACCGCCAGTATTGCGCCCGAGGCGCCCAGGCTGGCGTAATCCGGATCGCGCCGGTGCTTGAACCAGGTGCCGGTATTGCTGGCCGCAAGCCCGATGACATACAGCGCCAGGAAGCGCGGTGCGCCGATGACACGCTGCAGCGGAAAGGCAAAGAACCAGTAGGTCAGGCTGTTGAACAGCAGATGCCCCAGGTCCGCGTGCACCAGGCCGCTGGTGATCGCAGTCCAGTACTGGCGCCGCGGCAGGAACCAGAACGGCCGGAACAGGTTGCGTTCGACGATCGCCGGCGCCGCCCACAGGCCCAGCAGGCTGACCAGCAGCGTGAGCGCGAAAATGATCGCGGCCGACATCGGCTACACCGCCCGGCCGGCTACGCCACCCGGGCGGCTGCCACCCGGCCGGCTACGCCGCCGCAGCATCAGCACATTGCCGGCCAGGCACAGCGCAACGCCGATGACGGTGTCGAGTTGCCAGCGCAGCTGCTCGAATTCGCTCGACAGCAGCAGCGCAACCACCGGGATCGCCACCGCGGTATACGACGCACGATCGGCGCCGATACGGCGCATCAGTGTCAGGTAGGCGCCAAACGCCAGCGCCGAGCCGAACAGCGACAGGTAGATGAGCGAGCCGACATAGTGCCATGACGCGTCGAACACGAAGCGCTGGCCGCTGGCGAATGCCAGCGCGGCGACAAATCCTGCGCCATAGAGCATCGACCAGGCATTGATCGGCATCACCGGCAGCCCGCGCCGATGGATGCGCGTGGCCACCATGTTGCCGAGCGATGCAATGACGGCGGCGCCCAGCCCGAGCGCGATACCGCGGTATTGCAGGGCCGAACCTGCAATTCCCGCCAGCTGTGGCCAGAACACCAGCGCCACGCCAGCGACACCGACCAGCGCCGCGAGGATGGTTGCCGGCTGGATCGGCAGGCCGAAGAACAGCCGCATCCCGAGTGCGTTGATGAACACGACGGTGGAGAACAACACCGCGACCAGACCCGAGGTCAGGTACTGCTCCGACAGATAGACTCCGGCATAGTTGAGGCCAAACATCAGAATGCCCTGCAGCGCTATCCACAGGTGATCGCGCCCGCCGAAGCGCAGCCGCCGGTGCCGCAGCACGCACCAGGCGAGCAGCATCAGGGCGGCGAGCGCGAAGCGCCAGGCCACCGACACCATGGGCGGCACCACCCCGAGCTGGAACTTGATGACCAGCCAGGTCGAACCCCAGATCAGCACCGCGACGCCATACAGGCCGAGGTTGCTCAACTGACGCTCTCGGCGCTGTAGCGCGCCAGCAAGCCGCTGCGCACCGCATAGCGATAGACCGCGGTGAACAGCCAGGCCGCCAGCAGAATATCGAGCGCCGCCAGCGCGCTGCCGGTCAGCAGGCCGCCCGCCGAGTAGCCGCGGCCGGCCAGCACCGAGCGCATGCTTTCGAACACGTACGACGGCGGCAGCGCATAGCCGACCGCGCGCATCCAGGCCGGCAGCGTCGATAGCGGATAGAACACTCCGACGAACGGCGACAGCAGCGCCGGGATCGGCCACACCAGCCACTCCGAGGCCGGGCCCAGTCGCAGCACCATGGCGCTGGCGAGTACCCCCAGCCCGATGCCGAACATGAACAGCACCAGCAGCAACGGCAGCAGCAGCAATCCAAGGGAAAAGAACGGCAGGCCGAACAGCCCGGTGGCCAGCAGCAGCATCGCGATCAATCCGACCAGGCTGGTGACGATGCCGGTGAGCACCAGGCCGCTCAGGTATTCGGAGATCAGCAGCGGCGTGGCAAACAGGTTGATGAAATTGCGCGACCAGACGTCCTCGAAGAACGCCATCGTTACGCCCTGCATCACGCGGGTAAAGAAATCCCAGAACAGCACCGCGCCGAGCAGGCTGGCAATGAAATTGATGCCGCTGGAGGTGACGCTGTTCAGGTAGCGCGAGATGAAGCCCCACAGCACGATGTCGATAGCGACCCAGGCAATCATCGACAATACGCGCGTCGGGCTGCTGCGCATCAGGTACAGCTGTCGCAGCACGATCGCGATGATCGGGCGCAGTTTCATCGCTCGCCACCGGCCTGCTGTTCCAGCGGCTCGCGCGCCAGCCGGATGAACAACGCCTCGAGCGTGGCGGCGCCGTGCGCCTGCGGCAGCGTCTTCGGATCGCCCTCCAGCAGAATCCTGCCGCGCGACAGGAACAGTACCCGGTCGCAGGTCTCCTCGACTTCGTACATGTTGTGCGACGTCCAGAGTATGCCGCAGCCGCTTTCCGTGGCCAGCGCGCGTATGCGGGCGCGAATCAGATCCGCGGCGGAAGGATCGAGCGAGGCGGTCGGCTCATCCAGCAGCAGCAGGCGCGGCCTATTCAGCAGCGCCTTGGCCAGCGCCAGACGCGTCTGCTCGCCCGAGGACAGCATGCCACTGCGGGTCGCGCGCAGCCGCCGCAGGTCGAAGTCGCCCAGCAACTGCTCGATGCGACTCGCGCCCGCGGCCACGTTGTACAGCAGGCTGAAGAAGCGCAGGTTCTGATACACGGTCAGATTGCCCGGCAGCGCGGCGTAGACCGCGGCGAAGTTGGTGTGTGCCAGCGCCTGCGAGCGGTGGCGGGCCAGATCGACGCCCTCGATCTCTATGTTGCCGGCGCTCGGCTGCAGCAGGCCAAGGACCATATTGATGGTCGTGGTCTTGCCGGCGCCGTTGGGGCCGAGCAGACCGACGATCTCGCCGCGCCGCACGGCGAAGGAAATGCCGTCCACGGCCACGTTCGCGCCGTACTGCTTGCGCAGCCCTTGCGCGCGCAGCGCATACGCGGCCTCCGCCGCGCCGGATTCAATGCGGCTCGCCGCCCGGATGCGAGTCTTCCATCGGGAAGGTATGCACGTCGCCGGAGCTCGCCGCACCGGGTGCGGCCGGCCCCGAGGGCTGGGCCGCGGGCGGCGGTGCGGCGGCGGCGGGCGGCGGTGCGGGCGCGGCCGCGCCGGCACTGCTGGCGCCGGCAGTGACAGCCGCCACGAAGCGCCGCGCCGACTCCGAATGCGTGGTGACCTTGTTGCGGGTAATCATGCCGGTCGTGACGTCGTCATCGTTATAGAACGAGTGATTGCCGCTGCGATCGAAGGCGATCACCGTGCCGTCGAGTGCCACGCCGGCGAACAGGCCGCGCGAGCGCGAGTACGAATAGATCTCGGCGGCCTTGCCGGCCGCGGCCTCGGACTGGCGGCCCACCGGACCGGCAGCCACCGACACATCGCCGCCAAGCGTGAACTTGCCGCGGGAAAAATTCTCCACGCTGCGCTCAGTGACGAATACCAGCACGATGTCGGTGGAGGAGGCGCCGATCTGCGCCCCGAAGCTGCCGCCGCCCAGGCGGATGAAAATCGGATTGCTGAAGTGGCCGGTCGCGGCATCGCGCACCGTCAGTACGCCGTTGCCATAGCGGGCACCGAAGATGAATGCGCCCTTGATGACTTCGGGCACCACCGCCACGCCATAGGCGCGCTGCATCAGCCAGTCGGGCACCTTCTGGTCCGGCGTCGCCGCCAGTTCCTCCAGCACCTGCGTGGCCGTGATCAGCGTCGCCTCTTCGCGCGAGGGGTCTTGGGCGAGCGCGCCGTGCCATGGCGCCGCGAGGGTCGCGATGGCGAGCATCGCCGACAGGAATTTACTTCGGGTCATGATTCACCTCCGGGGCATTTGAGCCTAGGGGGCGAATGATGGTTCAGTACCAGAAGGAAAGAAAGAACTGCATGATGTTCGCATCGAGCGTGTAGAGCGGCTCATCGCCGGGTACCAGGCTGGGAATCAGGTTGTCGTGGAAGTCCTGGTAGTTGATATGCAGCCGGTTGTAGTTGAAATTCAGCGTTCCCTTGTCCACCCAGTGTGGCCAGCCAGGATGGAATTCCCAGCTGGCGCCCAGTCCCAGCGTCAGGCTGTGGAACTGCGCCAGCTCGCGGTCGCGGGAGGTGAAATTCTGCGAGTCCTCATACGGGTACAGGTCGCTGTAGAAGTTGGCATGGCTCTGCCAGTAGTAACGGGCTGACGCCTCCAGTGTCCAGTCGGTGAACAGTGGCTGGGTGTAGCCGAACTTCACGGTATTGGCGAGGATGCCCCAGGTGTCGCCGTACAGGCGGTAGCTGCCGTCGACCGCGGCGTGCCACGGCAGGTAATACTTGAGCTGCGCCGAGCCGGCGGTGCCGGTGCGGGTGCTGGGGGCGACCGCCAGCCCGAAGCTGTAGCCCTTGATCGAGAACGGATCGACAAAGCGCACCGGGCGATACGGACTTTGCAGGTAGCCGTCGTTCTCATCGGCCTCGAAGTTCAGTCCCAGCAGCAGGTCGCGCGTGATCACCTGCGATACGCCGGCCGACCAGGTGCGATGATTGGCGTTGGCGTGGCCGATCCCATTATTGAAGCTCTGCACCACCACGCCGTGGTCGACCTCTCCGACCGTGTCCCAGCCCTGCGAGTAGCCAAACGATATCGTGGTCAGGTCACCGAACATGCTCTGGCTCACCGACAGGAAGCCGGTGTTGGACTTGTAGTCGGGTTCCTTGCTGTAGATGAAGCCGGCGCTGTAGAGCGTGCTGCCGTGCAGGTAGTTGAGATTCAGGTCGTGCTGCGTGCGCTTTTCCTTGTAGGCGCTGGCGGTGGACAGCACGTCGATCGAGGCGCTGGAGATCAGATCTTCGTAATACTGGTAGGAGGCGGAGAAGGAATCGCCGAACTTCTTGCGCACCAGCACCGATGGACCCTGGACTGTGAGCCCGCCACCCTCATAGCGGTGATAAAGCACATCGGTGCGGTCCTCCGGCAGCACGTCGGCCCGGCCCACGGCCCCGAGCCCGAAGGCCGTGGCCGCCAGCCAGCGTGAGCGCAGATGCATGCGGTAGCTCACGGGGCGCGGCGTGGCGCTAATTGCAGCCGCAGCCGCCACCGACGCTGCCGGTGGCGCCGCGCGCGCCTTCGCGCGTTTCAAATACGTGATCGAGGTAGCCGCTGGAGATCGGGTTGCGATCAAATGACATGATCGGATCCGCCAGGTGCTCGCGCTCATAGGGTTTGACCCAGGGCTGGACCGGGCTGCAGCCAACCAGCAGGCTGCCCCCGGTGAGCAGGGCGCTTACCAGCAGGCCAGCCAGCAGCCGTTGGGTGTACCGCGGGCGGCACGAATGCATCATCACTCCCTCATCAGGCTGCGGATCTGATCCAGGTACTCGCCTTCGTCGCCGGCTTTGTAGCCGTGATGCACGTAGCGAACGTTGCCCTTGCGGTCCACGATTACAGTGCTGGGCATGCCGGAGACCTCATACAGGGTACTGACCTTGCTTTGAGTGTCGAACAGTATCGGAAAGGAGACAGGCGTGCCCTTGAGGAAGGCGAGCGCGTCGCCGGATTTTGGCTCGACATTGACGCCCAGCAGCGTGAATCCGGCAGCCTTGTACTTCTTATAGAGCTGATCGAGGATCGGCATTTCCTGGCGACACGGGCCGCACCAGCTGGCCCAGAAGTTGATGAGCACCACCTGGCCCTTGAGATCCGCCAGGCTGACCGGGTCACCGACCGCGGCCGGCAACTGGAATGCAGCCGCCGGCGCGCCGGCCGTCACGCTCGCCGCCGGTAGCGGCGGCGCGGCCGCAAGCCCGGCTGTAAGCGCAGCGCCGAGCAGCAGGCCGGAAACTGTAGATGTGGCAGCATTCATGAGGTTCTCCGCTAGAAGAATACGCTCGCACCGATGGTCGCCTGAAGATTGTTCTTCAGCTGGTAGATACCGATGTCGTTCGACTTGAATACCAGGTCCTGCACATCGATATGCAGCGCCAGCCAGTCGGTCGGCAGCACGCGAAAGCCGGCACCAAAATTCACCGCGAAGTTGTGATCACCTGCGAACGTGACATTACCGATGCCGCCGATCATATACAGGGCGCTGGTCATGGCCAGATTGCGACCGATGAACACCTCGCCCGGCAGCAGGTTGTAGCCCAGCGACAGGTTGTAGTACGTGAAGTGCCTCTCAGCGTCGGAAAGCAGCTGCACCTGGCCGCTGAGTTCCTCGAAACTGGTGCGGCCCCCCTTGGCGCGGCCGTAGGTGACCTCGGCAAACAGGTCCTCGCTGATGTGATAGTCGAAGCGCAGGCCGGCGACCGGCTGGGCACCGAAATCCTGGATCGACAGTTCACCGTAGTAGGCGCCCAGTTCCACGTCGTGGGCCCTGATCAGCGGCACCTTGACCTTGCGCCGCTCGACCTGCGGTTCGATCACCGAAGGCGGCGGCGCGTCGGCGTCGCTGCCGGCGGCCGCTGCGCTTGCCGTCGCATCGGGCTTGGGGTGATGCCACGGCCAATGCATGCTCGCGCAGCCGCTGCAGGCTGCGAAAACGCTGCTCAGTAGAAGAAGGCGAATCCGAGTCTCCATTCCCCATTGACCTCGTTTGCGTTGGTCCTGGTAAACACCACGTACTTGCGATATTCGGCGCGCATGAAGAAGCGCCGCGTCAGGTACAGGCGGCCGCCGGCGCCGGCATAGGCAACCTGGTCGCTGCGATCCACCGGCCGGGCCAGTGTCGCCTTGGGTTCGACCCGCAGATAGCCGGTGCCCAGGTCCACCAGCGGCGAGAAGCGCCACTCGGGCATGAAGACGTGCGCCAGCCCGATGTCGGCGATATAGCCGTCGGATACGTTGCCGATGAACTGCGATAAGCCGACCTCGATCTTGAGGTTATCGGTGATCGACATCGCACCGTAGGCGGCGATCAACGTAGCGCCGGCATAGTCGCCGGCAAACACGCCACTCTCCCAGCGATGGGCCGCGAATTGCGCCCGGTCCCCGAGGTTGACCTGGAATGCGCTGCCGTCCGCCAGCCGCGCCTTGGTCAGTTCGCGCGCGGCAGCCCAGCCCGTAACGCCACGCTCGGTGCGTACCTTGAACCAGTCGGTGCGGCGGAAAAGCACGTCCACCGACTCGCCGCGTGCGACCACCTGCGTGACCGGATAGCCGCGGCCCGGTCCGGTGTGCAGCTCCAGGTAAGGCTCTTCGACGAACAGCTGCAGCAGCTGGTGCGCTGCCTGGACCGGCGCCGACATGAGCGGCAGCGCCCACAGCGCGAGCACGATCGCGAACTCAATTCGTCGGGGCGACAAACGGGTTGTTGTAGTACTGCGCGCCAATGTCTACCCATTCTGACAGCAGCCGCATCTCGGCGGGAGATAGCAGGCCGATATGCGTGGCGTCGGTAACAAATACCTGAAAGAAGTGGGAGTCTAGCGCATCGCCGGAATTAAACTCGGCCTGGCGTACCGTCGTGGTGACGGTGGCGCGGGTGGTCGGATTGGTGCTGGTGACAGTGAACGGATTGAGCAGCTGCTGATAGGCATTGTCCTGGTTCGCATTACCCGCCGATGCGCCATCGGCAAGGTCGAGGTAGCCGGTCGCGGCGGTTGCGGCGGCGTGGCAGTTGACGCAGGTGCCGGCGCCGCGATCCTTGTCCCACAGCGGCTGCACATTGGTCGGGTAGTTGATGACCACGCGGCAATTGGTGGTCCAGCCGCCCGGCAGCGCGCAGGTCTGCGCGGTCGGCAGCGGCGTGGTGAAGGTCGGATCGTCGTACGACAGCAGCACCGGCTCATCGCCCGCGCCGCCGCCGAACCAGGGATCGTTGAACACCACGTTGACGCTTGGTACCGCCGCCGCACTGGCCGCGTTCATGCCGATGCCGCAGTTCCATCCGACCAGCGCCTCGGCCATGGTCTCGCCGCTGCCGTCGGCATTCAGGCAGGTCGTATATGAGCCCTGGGTGCCGGGGAACGGGCCGGTCGACGTGGTGCCGGTCCAGGCGGAGGCGAACAGACCGCTGCGACCATGCGAAAAGAAACTGCCGCCGGCTACCGGCGCCTGCTGCGCCGGGGGCAGATGACAGCCATTGCACTGGAGCACCTCACCGGGCAGCAGCTGCAGCCAGGCGCGGTGCAGCGGAAATAGCCGCCGCGCATTGACGTCGACCACCGAGATCTGGAAGGCGACGTTCGCCGGCACCTCGACCCGCACCGAGCCGTCCGGTTCGATCGGCACGTAGCCGAGGATCTCGCGCATGTAGTTGCCGGCGGCGCCAAACGCCGTATTGCGGTCGAAATTCAGGGTCTGCTTGTCGGGAATCGATACCGCCTTCTCCAGCCGCAGGAACCGCGCCGGCCGCTGATCGGCTTCGGTCTGTGCCATCGCGGCAATGCCGCCGGCGCCGGTGCCGCTCCAGGCCGCGCCGTCCCAGTCGTACACGCTTCTGATGTCGATGATCCCCACCGGCGAGCTGCCGGCGGTGTAGCTGTCGGCAATGTAGGCGGGTGCGGCGGGACGCGGCTGTAGCGCCACGATCTCAGTGACGAACACGCCTTCGGTCGGCGTCACGATCGGCTTGAAGGTGTTGGCGTTCGGGTCGAGCATCCAGGCGCTGTACAGCACCGGGGCGGCGGTGAGCGTCGCATTGGCCAGGCTTGCGGCCGCCAGATTGTCCGCGGTGCAGGCCAGGATGGTGCCGGCGGCATTCTGCAGCCGGCATTCGCTCCAGGTCACCAGGATGCGCCCGGTACCGTCCCACAACGGATAGGCCGAGGAGAAGCGTCCACCCGGAGAGATCACCGGAAGATTCTTGCTGGTGTCCACTGCGGTCAGCACCGCGTTGAGCGTTGCCGCGCTTTCGGCAAATGCGGTGGTCGAATAGCCGAGGTTGTTGGCACTGTCCGGGAACGCCTGGTTATTCTCGACGTAGTTCTTGACGTCGATGATCATCAGGTTGCCGCCATAGTCGGCGTTGGTGAACGGACGCAGCAGCGCCAGCACCTTGCCATCGGGCATCTCGCGCGTCTTCACGAACTCGACCGTGCAGTCCTCCCCGCCAGGGCAGCTGTCGGCCCCGCCCGGGTTGCTGCTGAGCGTGTTGTGGCTGCCGCGGCCATACAGCAGCTGCACATCGGTGCCGTCGGGATTGCTGCTGTAGAGATGAATGCCGCTGTTGCCGTTGGCGTGATCCCAGCGACTCCACATCACGCGGCCATTGGCGAGCACGGTGGCATCGACATCGTGGCTCTGGTTGTAGGTGATCTGGTGCAGCTCGCTGCCGTCGGGTTGCATGACATGGAGCACGAACGCGGATTCGTCCAGGTCCTCGGTCTGGCCCTCGAATTCCGGCTTGCCCTCGTTCAGCAGTACCGCACCGGAGTCGAACTGGCGCGTCGTGGCGAACAGGATGCGTCCGTCCGGCAGGTAGTGCGGGGAGATGTACTGCGACCCGGTGCCGGTCTGGTCGGTGGTCGGCAGTATGGTGTGCAGGTCATCGGTCGCCAGCACGTATTCCCAGATGTTCCAGTTGGGCGGATTGCGATCCTGCTGTTTCGGCATCAGCGGGCCGCGCATCGCAAAGATCACTTTGCTGCCGTCGCTGGCCACGTCGACATCCTTCAGGTCGTAGAACGTTCCCTGCGGCGCTTTGCCAGTCACGCGCGCGGTAATGTTGACCTCGCTGCCGCCGGTGCTGGTGGGATTGAGCAGATACAGGTCGGCTTTTGGTATGAAAGTGCGACGCAGCCGCAGGTCGTCCTGCGTCGTCGGCACGGTGCGCTTGATGTAAACGATACCGAAGTCGGTGGTCTGCGAATCCGGCGGCTGGGAATTGGCGATGGTCACCGAGCCGCCGCCGCTGCCGCCATTGCTGCTGCAGCCGCCGATCAGCGTCGCGCCCAGCAGCAGCGCCGGTAGCAGCAGCCGGGCGGCGGGTAGGCGCGGCAGTGCCGCGCGTAGGACGGCGTGACGCATGCGCATTTTATGTTCCATCCTCAATCCTGGCGTCGCCAACCGCATCACGGTATTCGCCCGCAGTTCGGAGTGTGCTTGAGCACGGCGGCGATATGAGAGCAGACGCACAGTTGTCAAACCGTGCGTTGCGTCGTGTTCAGGCGATCGCGGGCAGGCGTGCCGCGGCTTTTCCATGCCGGTAAGCATAACGCTATTGACGTAACCGCACGGACCGTCGTCGCGCGGCGACATTACGCGCGGCGCGCCATCGTGCCTATGATGGCGCTGCGAACTTATGGTTTAGGGAGCTGATGGCAATGTTCGACCGCTCATGCAGATCGGGTGTGCACCGCACGTCGGGTGTGCGCCGCACGCTCGCGGTGGCTGTGGCTCTGCTGCCGGCTTTCCAGCCGGCGCTCGCGGGTTCGACCGAGCAGGCTGAACGCCTGTTCGGGCGCATCACCGGGACGCTGCCCAGCGCCACCGTGCTGACGCAGATGTCGAGCGACATCAGCGCCAACAATGCGATCGCCGCGGCGCAGCTGGCGATGCAGGATCCGAACTTCTACAACGTCACGCTGCGCAACTTCGCCGCCCCGATGACCAACAAGGCGCAGTCGGTGTTCGTGCCGCTGAATGATTACACCGCCACCATCATCGGCATGGTGCGCGACAACGTGCCGTTCAATACCGTGCTGTCGGCCGACCTGCTCTACACCGGCAAGGTGTCCGGTGCGCCGGCCTACTCGCCGGCCAACAACAACCACTACGTGTACCTGGACAGCAGTGGCGCGGATCTGTCGAAGGTGCTGCAGCCGCAGACGCAGTCGGCGCTGACCGGCATCCCCTCGGCGGCGACTGCCGGAGTGATGACCACGCTGGGCGGCGCCTCGGCCTTCTTCTACAAGGGTACCAACCGCGCGATGGTGCGCTTCACGATGATCAACTACATGTGCGATGACCTGAACGAGATCATGGACATTACGCGGCCGCCGGACCGCATCCGCCAGGATCCGTCGCGCTCCCCGGGCGGCGACAGCCGCATATTCCTCGCCACCTGCATTGGCTGCCACTCGGGCATGGACGCACTGGCGGGCGCGTTCGCCTACTACGAATTCAACGTCACCAGCGGCCAGATGATCTACACACCCGGCCAGGTACAGGGCAAGTACGCCATCAACACCGGCAACTTCCCGTACGGTCACGTCACCGTCGACGACAGCTGGATCAATTACTGGCGCAGCGGCCCGAACGCGCTGCTCGGCTGGAGCAGCGCGCTGCCGGGCAGCGGCAACGGCGCCAAGTCCTTCGGCCAGGAAATCGAGAACTCGGCGCAGTTCGCCAACTGCCAGGTGCAGAAGGCATTCCAGGCGATGTGCCTGCGGCCGCCGGGTAATGCGGCCGATCGCGCGCAGGCGGCGAAGATCACCGCTGACTTCGTGGCGGCGAACTACAACATGAAGACGGCGTTTGCGGAATCCGCCGTCTATTGCATGGGCCAGTAGGAGTGCATGCCGTGAAAGCCCATGCCGTGAAAGCCCGGATCAACCCGCCGACGATGCCACGCCTGCTGAGCGCGCTGGCGATGCTGCTGCTCGCGGCCTGCTCTGGCGGCGCCTCGACCACGCAGAATCCGAACCTGCAGGCGACCTCGCAGGTCGCCACCTACAACGGGCCGGCCCCTGGCAGCGCCGACGTGCAGGCGTTCGAGGCCAACCTGTGGGTCAACATCTCGCCCAGCAACCGCTGCGGCAACTGCCACAAGGCCGGCGGCCAGACGCCGATGTTCGCGCGTTCCGACGACATCAACCTCGCCTACAGCGCGGCACTGACAGTGGTGAATCTGTCGCAGCCGGAAACCTCGCTGATGGTGCAGAAGGTCGGCGGCGGGCATAACTGCTGGCTGTCGAGCACCCAGGCGTGCGCCGATATCCTGACCACGTGGATCAGCAACTGGGCGGGCGGCGGCGCCGGATCGTCGGCCGGCACGCAGATCAAGCTGACCGCGCCTCCCTCGCAGACCGTGGGGGCGACCAAGGTATTTCCGGCCGACCCGACGCTGTTCAGCACCACGGTCTACCCGGTAGTGCGCCAATACTGCTCACGCTGTCATTCCGATACCGCGGCCACGCCGCAATCGCCGTACTTCGCCAGCGATAGCCTGCCGGAGGCCTATCAGTACGCACAGCCCGAGATCGACCTGAATACGCCCACCAGTTCGGTGTTCTACCTGCGCCTGGCGCAGCAGTCGCACAATTGCTGGGGCAATCCGGTGAACTGTCCGGCCAGCGCCGCCATCATGCTGTCAGCTCTGCAGGCGATGGCCAACGGCATCGCCGTCACGCCGGTGGATCCGACGCTGGTGGTGTCCAAGGCGCTGTCACTGACCCAGGGCACGGTGGCCTCCGGCTCCGGTCGCTACGACTCGCATGCGATCGCCAAATGGGAATTCAAGGAAGGCACCGGCACCGTCGCCTATGACACCAGCGGCGTGGACCCGGGCATGGACCTCACCCTCAGCGGCAATACCGGCTGGGTCGGCGGCTGGGGCGTGAGCTTCGGCGTCAACGGCCGCGCCCAGGCGAGCACCGCAACCAGCTCCAAGCTCTACACCAAGTTGAGCGCCAGTGGCCAGTACAGCGTCGAGTTGTGGGTCAACGCGGCGAACGTGACCCAGACCAAGGCCTATATCGCCAGCTACTCCGGCGGCGACAAGCTGCGCAATTTCACCGTCGCCCAGGATGCCTTCCAGTACGAGGCATTCGCGCGCAGCAGCGTCACCGACCAGAACGGTGCGCCGACGCTGATCACCAATCCCAACAATCAGCTGGCGCAGGCGGCGCTGCAGCACGTGGTGATGACCTATGACGCGACCCACGGGCGCCGGCTGTACGTGGACGGTGTATTCACCGGCGACGTCGACAGCAGCACCGGCGGGGCGATCAACAACTGGGACAACAGCTTCGCCTTCCTGGTCGGCAATGAGACCTCGGGCGATCATCCGTGGACCGGCACGCTGCGCTTCGCCGCGGTGCACGACGTAGCGCTCACGCAGCAGCAGATCCAGCAGAATTACGCTGCCGGCGTCGGTGCGACCTACTTCCTGCTGTTCGATGTCAGCAGCCTCACCAACACGCCGCAGTCGTACATCATGTTCACTGCCAGCCAGTACGACAGCTACAGCTACCTGTTCGCACGGCCGACGTTCATCAGCCTGGACAGCGCCTTCAAGCCGAGCAGCGCTATCGCGATCCAGGGCATCCGCATCGGCGTCAACGGTGCGGAAGTGCCGATCGACCAGGCCTACATACCGCTGAGCGTGAACGTCAACAGCTCGGACTACTCGCCGGTCACCGGCCAGCTGCTGGCACCGATCGGAACCGTCATTCCGGTGGAGAACGGGCCGGCCACGGATCAGTTCTTCCTGACGTTCGCGCACATCGGCACCCATTCGCGCGGCTATACCGAGGTCGCGCCGGTGCCGCCGACGCCGGTGGACCTGCCGGCAGCGTCCGATATCGGCATGCGCGTGTTCGACGAGGTCAACGGCACCATGGCGACGCTGACCGGCGTGTCGGCCAATCTTCCGGCTGTGAGCTCGACCTACCTGACGGTGCAGACCGGGCTGCCGACGGTGTCCAACATCCAGAGCGTGAGCTCGGGCGCGCAGATTGCCAGCGCGCAGCTGGCGATGCAGTACTGCCAGGGGCTGGTGAACGATCCGTCGCTGGCGCCGGCGTTTTTCCCTGGCATGAATTTCAACGCGCCGCCGGCCACCGCCTTCGGCAGCACCGCCGGCATGGACCAGGTGGTGCAGCCGCTGATCACGCATCTGATCGGCCAGAATATCGCCACCCAGCCGCCGGCAGCCGCGGTGAGCAATGAGCTGTACGACCTGATTACCGACCTATCCGCCTGCGGCGGCGGCGCCTGTCCCGCGGGCCGCACGCAGATCATCACGATGGCGGCGTGCACCGCGATCCTGTCAAGCGCCACGACGCTGATCAAATAGCCGTGTTGCACTCCAAACCCAAGCTGCCGACGAGCATCCAGAGGCCGACGTCATGAAGAAGCATCCATCCAGGCGCCCACCGCATCCGCACCAGGTGCGCAACCTGGATCATCGTCCGCCGGTCACGCGCCGCGAGTTTCTCGGCCGCGGCATGCTCAGCGCCGGCGCCACGCTGGTGGGCGTCTCGTCGCTGTTCAGCCTGTTCGCCAATCCGCGCAAGGCCTACGCGACGCTGGCGCCGGACATCCAGGCACTGGTGGCATCGCCCTGCAATATTCGCGCAGGCGCGGGCAAGATCCCGTTCATCGCCTTTGATCTGGCGGGCGGCGGCAACATCGCCGGCTCCAACGCGCTGGTCGGCGGCCCCGGCGGGCAGCTCGATTTCCTGTCCACCGCCGGCTACAACAAGCTCGGCTTGCCAGGCAACATGATTCCCAACTCATCGGTCGGTGCCGGCAACTTCGTCAACAGGACGCTCGGGCTGGCGATGCACAGCGACAGTGCCTACCTGCGCGGCATCTCGCAGCGCGCCGTCATGACCACATTGAACAACGTCAACGGCGCGGTGATTCCGGCCATCAGCCAGACCGATACCGATCTCAATCCGCACAATCCGATGTACGGTATTCACTCGGCCGGTGCCGCCGGCGACCTGCTGGTGCTGATCGGCACCGAGGCCACCGCATCGGGCGGCAATTCGATGGCGCCAGCCTACATGATCGATCCGACCGTGAACCCGACCGTGGTAACGAATCCCTCGGACGTGACCGGCCTGGTCAACACCGGGTCGCTGGTCGGCCTGCTCGACCAGGCCGACGCGGTATCGGTGCTCGAGTCGGTGGAGCGCATCAGCGCCGCCAAGCTCGGCCAGGTCAGTACCAACATTCCCAGCCAGGATGCCGCCATCAAGGATCTGGTGCAGTGCAGCTACGTCGATTCCGCCTACCTGGTGGATCGGTACGGCAACGCGCTGGCGGCGCTCGACCCGACCAAAGACAAGAATATCAATGACATTTTCACTGCCACCGATCTGCAGGACTCCGACTTCCTCGCGACCGCCTCGGTCATGAAGATGGTGGTCAACGGCTATGCCGGCGCCGGCACCATCGAAATGGGTGGCTTCGACTATCACGACAGCACCCGCGCCACCGGTGAGCAGCGCGACTTCAAGGCCGGGCAGTGTATCGGCGCCTGCCTGGAATACGCGGCGCGCGTGGGTCTGCCTCTGATGATCTACGTGTTCAGCGATGGCTCGCTGGTGTCCAGCGGCATGCCCGACAATTCCGTCAACGGCCGCGGCAAGGGCATCTGGCTGGCGGACAATAGCGCGACCGCAGCCTCGCTGATGCTGGTCTACGATCCCAAGGCCAAGCCGACCGCCGTGATGAATCAGATCGGCTACTACAACGCCGACGGCTCGGTGATGTCCACCTCCAGTCCGGCGGCGAACGCGGTCAATCTGCTCGCCGAGACCGTGATCCTCAACTACATGGCGCTGCACGGGCAGGCCGGCGCGTTCCAGACCATGACGTACGCCAGTGGCATCGCGACCGGGCTTGGGGCGGCCTCGAACTACGACAAGCTGATCGCGTTCGGCCAGCTTGCCTCGGTGGTCAACGGCCAGATTACGTGACGGCGGCGCCGCGCCGCGCTCTCGCTGCATAATTGCGAGAGCGGTCATGTATTTACGGTTTGACAGTCGCCGCCGGCCGGCGAATGATGTCAAATTGGCAGCGATGGCCGATCCTCTGCCCACAATCCGTCGCCGGCTGCCAGCGCTGCTGGGCCTCGCGCTATTGACCGCCAGCGCCGCGGCAGTGGCCGTTGCCGCGGCGGGCAGCCTGATCGGCCACCTGGCACCCGACTTTGCGCTGCCGGCTGCGGTGGGCAGCAACGTGCGCATGTCGGAGTATCGGGGCCAGGCGGTCATCATTTCCTTCTGGAGCAGCCGATGCAGTGTCTGCGCCACGCAGCTGACGCTGCTCGATCGGCTCTACAGCACCTATCGCTCCTCGGGGCTGATCGTGCTCGCGGTCAGCGTCGATGATGACCCGCTGCATGCCGAGCAATATGCGCGTGCCCATGCCGGCGGGTTTCCGCTGCTGCTCGACAGCGCCAAGGTGGTCAGCCGTGCCTATGCGATCGACCGGTTGCCGTCGACAGTGCTGATCGACCGCTCCGGCATCGTGCGCTACTGGCACGGCGATGATCGTGCCGACGACGGATCCTATATCACGCAAATCCGGGCACTGCTGGACGACGCGGTCGCGGCGCCATGAATTTTTCATTGATCAGCAAAGGCCCATGAACACACCGTCCCCGATTCATCTGCCCGGACTGTCCCGGATGCGAGCGCTGCTGCTGCTGCCGCCGTTGCTGCTGATGGGTATCAGTCTGCTGCTGGCGGCCGCGGCCGCGGCTGCACCGGCGCCGGCGGCATCAGCGACTGCCGCGCCAGCTCCGGCGCCGGCCGATCCGCCGGCTGCTGCCACTGCGGCTGCCGACGCGGCAGCAGCCGGAGGGGCGGGCGCCGGCACCCGCGCGCTCGATCAGCAGATCCAGGACCTGAAGAAGGATGTCATTGACCTCAACCGCGACCTGTTCGTGCTCGAGGAGGAGCTGCTGTTTCCCGCCAACACCCAGGTCGCGGTGTTTGTATCGATGGATGTCGGGGATTTCTTCGCGCTCGATTCGATCACGCTGAAGATCGATAACCGCGACGTCATGAATTACCTGTACACCCCGCGGGAAGTGGCGGCGCTGATCAAGGGCGGCGTGCAACGGCTGTATGTCGGCAATCTCAAGGCCGGCGCCCACGAGCTGATGGTGCTGTGTAACGGCAAGGGCCCGAACGAGCGCTACTACCGGCGCGGAGCCAACCTGCGCTTCGAGAAGGGTGTCGGCGCGAAGTACCTGGAGCTCAAGATCACCGATCATGCGCACGCACAGCAGCCCGAGTTCGAGATCAAGGACTGGGAATAGCGCGCGCATGACACCCGGCCGCCGCTTCCTGGGACTGTCGATGGCGCTGCTGGCTGCCGGCGCGCCGGCGGCGTGGGCTGCGCACCGCACCGATCCGGACAAGCTGCCCAGCATCCGGGTGCAGGACCTGCATTACGGCGACGTGCTGTTTCACTACTGGGCCGATGACGATGCCGGGCTTGCTGCGCTGACGCGCCTGGAGGCCTACAACCACTGGCAGCGCATGCCACACCATGCGGTGGATTCACAGCTGCTGGCGGCCGGCCTGTACCTGCAGCTCAACATGCACAACGAGGCCGGTGCGCGCTTCGAGACGCTGCTCGGGGACAACATACCGGTGGGCGTGCGCAACCGCGCCTGGTTTTATCTGGGCAAGATCTGGTACGAACGCGGTTACTTCGAGCGCAGCGAGCAGGCGCTGAACCGCATCCAGGGCACGCTTGCGCCGCAGCTGGAAGCCGAGCGCATCCACCTGCTGGTCAATGTGCTGATGCGCGAGCAGCGCTACGACGAAGCCATCGCGCGACTCAACGGCTGGCAGGGGCCGCTGGACTGGATGGTGTACGCGCGCTTCAACCTCGGGGTTGCACTGGTGCGCGCCGGCCGGCTGCCGGAGGCCGACCCGATCCTGACGAATGTCGGCACGCTGCAGACGCAGAGTGATGAGCTGCTGACGATGCGCGACAAGGCCAACCTGGCGCTTGGCTTTGCCTATCTGCAGGCCGACCAGGCGGCGCGGGCGCGCGTGCCGCTGGAGCGGGTGCGGCTCGATGGTCCGTATTCGACCCGCGCGCTGCTCGGCGATGGCTGGGCACGTGCGGCGCTGGGCGACTACCGGGCGGCACTGGTGCCCTGGCTCGAACTGCACCAGCGCAACCCGCTCGACGCCGCCGTGCAGGAGTCGTACCTGGCGGTGCCGTACGCGTACGGCAAGCTGAGTGCCACAGCGCAGGCGGCCGATTATTACGAAGCCGCACTGACCTCGTTCAGCAGCGAATCCGACAATCTCGACGCCGCCGTCGCCCGCATCAATGACGGGCATATGCTCGAGGATCTGCTGGGCAGTGAAAAGGACGCGCACCTCGGCTGGTTATGGCAGCTCAAGACGCTGCCCGATGCGCCGCAGTCGCGCTACCTTTACGCATTGCTGGCCGATAACGATTTCCAGGAAGGCCTGAAGAATTACCGCGACCTCAACTTCCTGCAGCACGGCCTGTCAGGCTGGGACGACAGCATGGAGGCATTCGCGGCGATGATCGACACGCGCGAGCGCGCCTATGCCGAGCGCCTGCCGCGCACCGATGCACTGCTGGCGACCGATGCGCCGACGCAGTTGCGCGCCGCGCGCGCCGCGGTCGACTCGCGCCTCAACGCCATCGAGACCGGCAATGACGTGGCGGCGCTGGGAACGACGGAGGAGCGCGCCCAGTGGGCGCGCATCGCGACGCTGGAGGGGGAGGCCGCGGCGCTGCCGCCTGGCATCGAGACTGACGCGCTGCGCGACAAGCTGCGGCTGATCAAGGGCGTGCTGTACTGGCGGCTCGATGCCACGTTCAAGGAGCGCAGCTACGAGCAGCGGCGGGCACTGCGCGAGCTGGATGCGGCGCTGGAGGAATTGCAGAACCGCTGGGTGCTGGTGCAGAACGCGCGCGCCACGGTGCCGTCCAATACCGGCGAGTTCGCCGAGCGCATCGCGGCACTCGCCGGGCGCATCCGCTCGGTGCGCCAGCGGCTGGCGGACACTTCGGGACAGCAGAGCGTTTATCTGCAGAACGTGGCCGCAACCGAGCTGACCGCGCAGAAGCAGCGGCTGGCGGAGTACGCGGTGCAGGCGCGCTTCGCGCTGGCGGACATCTATGACCGGGGCGCCGACCAGGCGCCGGCGCCGCCAGCGACGCCGGTACCGGAGCCGCGATGACGCTGCCCGCGCGTCCGGAGCCGCGTCGGCAGGCTGCAGCGCCGCTGAGCGCGCTGGCGCTGTGCTGCGCGCTGGTCGTGGGCCGCGCACAGGCGGGGCCGCCTGCCAGGCCGGCGCCTACGATCGGCGATCTGGACAACACCAAGTCGGTGCCGGTGCAGACTGGCACCGTACCGGCCGGCGGCGCGGCCAAGGCGATGGAGAACTACCGCCAGTTTCTCAAGCTGCAGAATACCGATCCCAAGCAGCGCGCCGAGGCGCTGCGGCGGCTGGGGGACCTGAATCTCGAGTCGGGCGAACTCGAGCGCATGGCGAGCGAAGTCACGCAGCTCGACATGCAGGGCGCCGAGGCGATCCGGCTCTATGGCACGTTGCTCAAGGCCTATCCGGACTATCCGCGCAACGACCAGGTGCTGTATCAGCTGGCCCGCGCCTATGAGACTACCGGGCAGAGTGATCAGGCGCTGGCGACGCTGGACATGATCGTGGCGCGCTATGGAAAAAGCCGCGATATCGCGGAGGTGCAGTTTCGGCGCGGCGAACTGCTGTTCTCCAACCGCCGCTACGCCGACGCGCAGCATGCCTACGAGGCGGTGCTGGCGCGCGGGCATAACAGTTCCAATTTCTATATCCAGAGCCTCTACAAGCATGGCTGGTCGATGTTCAAGCAGGGCCAGAATGAGGACAGCCTGCAATCCTTCGGCGACCTGCTGGACCTGATGCTGGTCGATCCCAGGGACGCGGCCCGAATGCGTGACTGGAACGCGCTCGGCCGCGCCGATCGCGAACTGGTGGACGACACGCTACGCGTGATGAGCATCGCGTTCGCGTACCTGGACGGTGCGAAATCGATCGACGAGTTCGCCGCGCGCCGCGCCCGCATCCCGTACGCCTACCTGCTGTACACGCGCCTTGGGGACCTGTATGTCGACAAGCAGCGCTACCAGGACGCGGCGGCCACCTATCGAGCATTTGTCAGCCGCGATCCGGTCGACGAGCACGCGCCGGTGCTCACCAACGCTGCAATCGAGGCCTACCGCAAGGGCGGCTTTGCCGATCTGATGCTCGACGGCAAGCTCGAGTACGTGCAGCGCTACGGTTTCGACGCCCCGTTCTGGAAAGGCCGCGAACACGGCGCCTATCCGCAGGTGGTCGAGGAACTCAAGATCAACCTCAAGGATGTCGCGCAGTACTATCACGCCAGGGCGCAGAAGAGCAAAAAGCCCGAGGATTACGCCGCCGCCGCGCACTGGTATCGCAGCTACCTGAGTTCGTTCCCGGGCGATGCGGATTCGTCCGCGACCAATTATCTGCTCGCGGACGCGCTGTTCGAGAGTGGGCAATACGCCGATGCGGCGGTCGAATACGAGCACACCGCCTACGACTATCCAAAGGGTGCGCGTTCGGCCGAGGCCGCCTACGCCGCGCTGGTGGCTGACCAGAAGTACGAGGATGCGCTGCCACCCGAGGCGCGCGCCGCCGCGCATCAGCGTGCGACTACCGCAGGGGTCAGATTTGCGCTGGCTTTTCCCGAGCACCCGGAGAGTCCGGTGGTGCTGACGCACGCGGCGCAGGACCTGTATGCGGCGGGCGACCAGGCGCAGGCGGCGGTCAGTGCGCGGGCGCTGCTGGCACGCACGCCGGGTGTGGACGCCGCCAAGCAGCGTATCGCCTGGACCATCGTCGGCCAGGTGAGCTTCAACCAGGGCGATTTTCCGGCGGCCGAGAACGCCTTCACGCACGCGCTCGCGGCGGCGGCGGCCAATGATCCGGAGCGCGCCGATATCAGCGAGCGGCTGGCCGCGGCGGTCTACAAGCAGGGGGAGAGCAAACGCGCTGCCGGGGATCAGGCCGGCGCGGCCGAGGACTTCCTGCGCGTGGCGCGCGTCGCGCCAACCTCAAAAGTGATCGCCACCTCGCAATACGACGCCGCTGCGGCACTGATCAATGCGCAGCAGTGGGATCGCGCCATCGAGGTACTCGAGGCCTATCGGCACGCGTATCCGAACGGCGAGTACAGCGCCGATGTCGGCCGCAAGCTTGCCGTGGCCTACGTGGCCGCCGGCCGCGCCGGGCCGGCGGCGGATGAATTCGCCCGCATCGCCGCCGATCCGCACGAGGATCGGGCGGTGGTGCACGAGGCGCTGGCGCGTGCAGCGGACCTGTACCAGCAGTCCGGCGACACGGCGCGCAGCGTGGCGATACTGGAGCGGCTGGTGAAGGAGTATCCAACGCCGGTGCCGGATGCGATCGAAGTGCGCCAGCGGCTGCTGGACGTCGCGGCGAAGAATGGCGACCCCGAGCGAGCGCGCTACTGGCAGCAGGAGATCGTCAAAGCCGACGCCGGCGCCGGCGCTGCGCGCACCGAGCGCACCAGGTACCTTGCTTCCAGGGCGCGGCTGGCGCTGGCGGCGCCGGTGCGCGATCAGTTTCGCAGCATCAAGCTGGTGGCGCCGCTCAAGCAGAGCCTGGTGGCGAAGAGGAAGTCGCTCGATGCCGCGGTGCTGGCCTACAAGGAAGTGGCCGAGTACCAGGTGGCCGAGACCACGACCGCCGCGACCTATGAGACCGCGGAGCTCTACCGGACGCTGGCGCACGATCTGATGACCTCGGAGCGGCCCGGCAAGCTGTCCGGCGAGGCGCTGGAACAATACAACGCGCTGCTCGATGAACAGTCGTTCCCATTCGAGGAGCAGGCGATCGCGATTCACGAGATCAATGTGAAGCGGGTGCAGGACGGGGTGTATGACGACTCGGTGCGCAGGAGCTTCGCGGCGTTGGCTGAACTCAAGCCCGCGCGTTATGGTAAAACTGAAATCGGCGTTAACTTGCAGCCGGTATCGAGTGCCCAGGCCGGCCCCGAGGCGCTGGCCAAGTCGGAGGAATTGCTCAAGCAGGCGACCACGCTCGATCCGGGCAATGCCGCCGCCTGGAGCGAACTCGGCGTGACGCTGCGGCAGCAGGGCAAGTTCGCCGAGGCGCGTGCCGCCTACGAACGCTCCCTGGCAGCGGACGCCGACTACGCACCGGCGCATCGCAATCTCGCGGTATTGCTCGACCTGTACCTGGCCGATCCGGCGGCGGCGCTGCCTGAAATGGAGCGCTACAAGGCGCTGACCGCGGAGGACAAGCCGGTCAGTTCCTGGATCGCCGAATTACGGGCTCGAACCGGCGTCAAGCCGCCAGCGGCGCCAGCGCCGGCCGGCGCCGCTGACCCGTCCGAATCGGTCGCGCCCGACGCCACGGCAGCCGCCGACCATGGAGGCCCTACATGAGCGCATCGACACCCAAGCTGACCGTGCTGGGCCTGACGTTCCTGGCATTTGCCGCCCACGCGCAGCAGGACCTGGAACCCGCGGTGCAGACCTCAGCGCCGCCGCCGCGCGCAGCGGCAGCCCCGGCCGCTGCACGCGCACCGGCCGCCGCACCGGCCGCCGCACCGACCACCGCACCGGCGCCGGCCGCTGCTCCCGCGCCGGCTGGCGTGGCGGGCGCAGCGGCGAAGGGCCCAAAGCCGAACGATCGAATCCAGCTCGATACCACCCAGATCAGCGGCAATCGCGAGCTGCCCAGGGTCATGTATGTGGTGCCGTGGCGCCGGCCGGACCCGGGAGAATTCAGCGGACGGCCGCCCAACAGCCTGCTCGACGAGGCGCTGACGCCGGTAGATCGCGATGTCTTCAGGCGGCAGAACCGCTATTACTCGGCGCTTTCCGGCGAGCCCGGAGCGCCCAATTCACAGCCCGGAGCCGCCGCCACCGGCGTGGCGGCGCCAACACCCAAGGATGAGAAGTAGGTCGCGGTCCGGGCGGGTAGCTCACTTTAGTTTGGTCATCTCAAGCAGCGCGTAGCGGCATGGTACGGGAGTGAAGCACGATGAGCATGTTCAGTTACATAGTCCGTTTCTTCCAGGGCGGCGGATTCATGATGTACCCGATCGCCCTGGTGCTGGTGGTGGGTCTTGCGATTGCGCTCGAGCGCTGGATATACCTGACGGTCACCGCGGTGGGCAATCGCACGCTGTGGAACGAGATCTCCCCGCTGCTGGCACAGGGCAATTTCCGCCAGGCGGTGCAGCTGACCTCCAAGTCGACCGCCGCCATCGGCCAGATCCTGAGCTATGGCCTGGCGCGCATCGCGTCGGCGCGGCGGCGCGAGGATATCGAGAAGGCGATGGAGGAGAGCCTGATGGATATCATGCCGCGGCTGGAGAAGCGCACGCACTACATCGCCACGTTTGCCAATATTGCGACGCTGCTCGGCCTGCTCGGAACGGTCATAGGACTCATCAACGCCTTCGCCGCGGTGGCGACCGTCAATCCGGCGGAAAAGGCCAATCTGCTGTCGGCCAGCATCTCGGTGGCGATGAACTGCACCGCCTTCGGCCTGATCACCGCCGTGCCGCTGCTGCTGATCCACGCGGTGCTGCAGACCAAGACCACGGAGCTGATCGACAGCCTGGAGATGGCCTCGGTCAAGTTCCTCAATGCCGTGACCGAGCGACCGCAGACCGCCCCGGCCGCGGCCTGATGCGGCGGTCGCCGCCAACCGATCCGGAGCCTGCGCATGCGCCGTGCCCATAGCGTTCGCCGCATCCAGCGCCATCAGCACCGGCCCTCGCAGCTGATGCTGGTGTCGATGATCGACATCTTTACCGTGCTGGTGACCTTCCTGCTGATGACGGCGGTGTTCTCGCGCACCGTGATCCTGGAGCTGAAGCTGCCGCCGGCCAATGCGGAGTTCAAGGAGCCGCCGCCCGGACTGCAGCTGGAGGTGACCGTGCGCAAGGACACGCTGCAGGTCGGTGACCGCAATTCCGGGCCGCTGGCTGCATTCCCGAACAAGGACAACGGCTATGACTACGACGGCCTGTCGGGCTACCTGCAGCAGGTGAAATCAAAATTTCCCGACAAGACTGACGCCACCATCCTGCTGGAACCCGACACGCCCTACGACACCGTGGTGCAGACCATGGACCGGATCCGCGTGCTGGAGGTCAACGCCGGACTCAACGTCGTGCAGTACGAGCTGTTTCCCGATATATCGATCGGCGATGCGCCGCTGGCGGCCGCGCAAGGCACGTCCCCATGACCGGAGGCTCGCCATGAGCATGTCGCACCGCGCGCAGCGCATGTTGCAGCACCAGATGCGTCATCGCGCCGATGCGGAACTCAACCTGATCCCGATGATCGACATCCTGAGCGTCATGGTGTCGTTCCTGCTGGTGTACTCGACTAACGTCGAGCTGCTGCAGAACACCAAGGCGATCGAGATTCCACAGTCGATTGCCGAGCAGCAGCCGCGCCAGACCGTGGTCGTGATGCTCACCAAGGACGAACTGTTCGTGCAGGGCGAGCCCATTGCCACGGTGGCGGAGATTCATGCCACCGCCGGCGACATCATCGAACCGCTGCGCGACGCGCTCAAGCGCCCGACCCTGGTCGGCCAGGAGATCACCGAAAAGGACCTTGCCGAGCGCGAGATCACCGTCATGGGCGACAAGGCGCTGCCCTACGACGTGCTCAAGAAAGTCATGCGCACCTGTACCGACGCCGACTATGGCCGTATCTCGCTGGCGGTATTGCAGAAAGACAAGCCGGTGCCGCCCGGTGCCATGGGCGCCTCGTGATGATGGGCACCTCGTGATGCAGGAACATGCGCATGCAGCTCACTGAGTATTACCGCAGCTACGATCTGCCCTGGGAGATCGATCGCGAGGACCAGCGCCGTCTGCGCCGATTGCTGGGCGGCGGGCTGCTGCTGTTGCTGCTGCTCGGCGTGATCCTGCCGTTCGTGCATCTGCCCAAGGCGACCGAGCCGGCGGCCGAAGCGGTACCCGAGCGCCTGGCGCGGCTGATGGTGGAGGAGAAACCCAAGCCGCCGCCGGTGGTGGAACCGCCTAGACCTAAGCCCGAAACCAAGCCGGTGCCGGTGCCAAAGCCGGTGGACAAGACCGCCGAGGCGCGCAAGAAGGCGCAGAGTTCGGGCCTGCTGAAGTTCCAGGACGAGCTGGCGGATCTGCGGCAGAACGTCGATCTGACGCCGCTCGGGCAGACCAAGAACCTGCAGGGCGCGGTCGGCCAGGACAGCCATGCGGAACGCTCGCTGATCGCCTCGAAGGCCGGCGGGGCTTCGGCCGGCATCACCACCGCGAACGCCAGTCGCGGCTTCGGTACCGGCGCCGGCTCGCTCACCGGGCACGACACCACCGCGGTGAATTCGCGCATAGTCGCCGCCGGCGCCGGCGGCAATGTCGCCAAGGGCGGCAGCGGCAAGCCGTCGCGCAGCCAGGAGGAGATCGCGCTGGTGTTCGACCGCAACAAGGGAGCGATCTACGCGCTGTATGGACGTGCGCTGCGCGACATTCCCGACCTGCAGGGCAAGCTGGTGCTCGAGTTCACCATCGCCCCGTCCGGCGAAGTGATCGAATGCCACGTGGTCTCGAGCGAGCTGAAAAATGCCGAGCTGGAGAGCAAGATCGTCGCGCGCGTGAAGCTGTTTCGCTTCGAAGCCAAGGACGTGGCGGCGATCACCACCACCAAGCCGATCGAATTCGTGCCGACCACCTGAGCGGCGCGCCGTGAACCTGCAATCCGAAATCGACTATTTCCGCGATGTGCGGCCGGTGGACCAGGCGCGGCTGCTGGCGGTCTTGCTGCACGAGCTGGCGGCCGAGGCGCGCAGCACCTACGGTGCGAATGCCGAGCAGGTGCACGATGGGGCGCGGCTGCGCTTCGTCAACGAGATCGTCTGCCGTGTCGCAAGCTTCATCGAACAGCTGCTGGCGGATGACAGGACGCGGCCGGCCGACGATGTGGTGCTGCGCATGCTGCTGTCGCCGGGCACCGATCTGATCGCCCATGAACTGGTGCTCAACGCCTACCGCCGCGCGATCCACGCCTTCGACCGCTACGATGCCACGGTCGCTATCGACAAGTGACGCGCGCGCGCCGTAACGTCGCGCTGTGCCGCTCCATTCGCTCAGCCAGGTCCTGATACTGCTGCTCGCTACGGTGCTGGTGCTGGCCGTGGCACGGCGCGTCGGCATGCCCGCGATCCTGGGTTACCTGATCGTCGGCATTGCGCTCGGACCGTCAGCGTTCGCGGTGCTGCGCAACGACGCGCAGACGCAGGCGATCGCACAGATCGGTGTCGTGTTCCTGCTGTTCACGCTCGGACTGGAGTTCTCGTTTCCGCGCATGGTGGCGATGCGGCGCGAGGTATTCGGTCTCGGCTCCGCCCAGACGCTGGTGGTAGGCAGTGCCGGCGCGCTGGCCACGCACGCGATCGGAGTTGCGTGGCCGAACTCGATCGTGGTCGGTGGCGCGCTGGCGATGTGTTCGACCGCGATCGTGCTGCAGCAGCTCGGCGACCAGGACGAACTCAACCGCACGCACGGCCGGCTGTCGTTTGCGGTGCTGCTGTTCCAGGATCTCGCGTTCGTACCGCTGCTGGCGCTGGCAACGGTGCAGACGCAGGCGCAATCGCAGTCGGGTGCGGCGCTGCTGCTGCGGCTGGTGGCGCTCGGGTTGCTGGCGCTGGTCGCCGTGCTGGCGATCGGGCGCTGGCTGCTGCGACCGTTGCTGCATGAAATCGCGCACAGCAGGCTGCGCGAGCTGTTCACGCTCACCGCGCTGCTGATCGTGCTGACCGCCGCCTGGGTGACGCAGGCGCTCGGGCTGTCGATGGCGCTCGGCGCCTTCCTGGCCGGCATGCTGCTGGCCGAGACCGAGTACCGCCACCAGATCGACGCCGTCATCCGCCCGTTTCGCGAGCTGCTGCTGGGATTGTTTTTCATCACGGTCGGCATGCTGCTCGACCTTGCGGCGCTGTTTGCCGACTTCCCGAGGATCGTCGCGCTGCTGCTGCTGGTGAGCGTAGCCAAGGCGCTGCTGTCGGCGCTGACCACGCGCGCCTTTGGCGTCGATCGCTTCAAGGCGCTGCGCACCGGGCTGGTGCTGGCCGGCGGCGGCGAGTTCGGCGTCGCACTGCTGACGCTGATGGCCCGCGGGCCGGAGCTGATACCGGCGCGCCCGACGCAGCTGCTGCTCGCGGTGGTGGTGCTGGGCATGATCGTGAGCCCGGTGATCATCCGCTACAACAAGCGTCTGGCGCGCCTGGTGCTGCGCGAGGCCGGACCGCCGAGCACGGCGATCGAGCGCGAGCAGGCGGCCACCACCGAACTGGCACGACGCGAGCACGTGATCCTCTGCGGATTCGGCCGCGTCGGCGCCCACCTGGCGCAAGTGCTCGACTCGCAGGGCTTCGAGTACCTGGCGATCGATCTGGATCCGGCCAATGTGCGCGCTGCACGCCAGGCGGGCGGGTCGGTGGTCTGGGGCGATTGCGCCGATGAGGAGTTGCTGCGCAGTCTCGGCCTGGACCTGGCGACCGTCGTGATCATTACGTTCGCCGACCCGGCGGTCGCGCTGCACGTGATCCGCGCGGTGCGCCGGCTGCGCACCGACGTGCCGGTGCTGGTGCGGACCCAGGACGACTCGCGCCTCGCCGAACTGTCGGCGGCCGGCGCCACCGAGGTGGTTCCGGAGACCTTCGAAGCCAGCCTGACGCTGGTGTCGCAGGCGCTGACGCTGCTGCAGCTGCCGGCGCCGCAGGTCGGACGCGTGGTCGACACGCTGCGGCGGCAGCGCTACGCGACGCTGCGCACGCGTTCCGAGCCCGAATCGGCGGATGAGCTGCGCTCGGTGGTGCTGCCCCCCGGTGGCTGGGCGGTCGGGCGCAGGCTGTCGGAGATCCGCGCGCGCGGCGCCGAAGTGGCCTTCACCGCCATTCGGCGCCAGGGCATTACCGGGCGCGAACCGGCGGGCGACACCGAGCTGCGCGAGGGCGACGTGGTGGTGATCTACGGCATTCCCGAGGCGCTGGAGCACGCCGAAGCGGTGCTGCTGGCGGGCTAGGGTAGAATCCGCCCCCCGATGCTTCACGACGATATCCAGTTCCCGACGCGCCACCACCCGCTGCGGGAAGATATCCGCGCGCTCGCGGAGCTGATGGATCAGGTGCTGCGCGAGCAGGGCGGCGCCGAGCTGTGGCAGCTGGTCGAGCAGGACCGGCTGACGGCCATGCGCTGGCGCGACGGGATCGCGGGCGCGGCCGAGGCGCTCGCGGTGCGTGTGCGCGGCCGCCCGCCGCGCGTGGCGCGCGAGCTGGAGCGGGCATTCTCGTCCTGGTTCCAGCTGGTAAACGTGGCGGAGAAGGTGCACCGCATCCGGCGCCGGCGCGAGTATTTCCAGCAGGACAGCGAACGACCGCAACCCGGCGGGGTCGAGGACGCGCTGTCGGAACTGAAGTCCTCGGGCCTGAGCCTCGCGGAAGTGCTGGCGCTGATGGCGCAGCTGTCGATCGAACCGGTGCTGCTCGCGCACCCGATGGAATCCACCCGCCGCACCAGCCTGCGCCGCCAGCAGCGCATGGCGACGCTGCTGCTGGAGCGCGACAACGCCACGCTCGCGCCGAACGAGCAGCGCGCGCTGCTCGAGCGCATGCGCGCCGAGGTCAGCGCCGATTGGCAAACCGAGGAGCATCCGCGCGAACGCCTGACGGTCTCCGACGAGCGCGAGCATGCGATTTTCTACCTGATCGAAATCCTCTACTCGATCGTTCCGGCGTTCTACCAGGAGATCGCCGCCGCGCTCGGCAAGCTGTATGGCGCGGCACCCGAGACCATAGAATTGCCGGTCATGGTGCGCTTCGGCACCTGGGTCGGCGGCGACATGGAGACCTCGGCCGACGTGCACGCCAAGAGCATCCGCGACACGCTGGCGCGCGCCCAGCAGGTCATCATCAACACCTATTACGATGAGTGCCTGAAGCTGGCGCAGACGCTGTCGCAGAGCGCCAGCCGCATCGGCATCGCAGGCGCAGTGATGCGCCGGGTTGAGGAATACCGCACGCTGCTGCCCGGCGCGCAGGCCATCACGCCGTCGCGCCACGACCGCATGCCGTACCGCGTGTTGCTGGGCCAGATCGCCGAGCGCCTGCACGTCACCTACGACGGCCGCTCCAACGGCTATCAGCATCCGGCGCAGTTTCGCGCCGACATCGAACTGATCGCGCACAGCCTGCTCGCCAATCGCGGCGCCAATGCCGGCTACTACCAGGTGCGGCGCCTGCTGTATCGCATCGATACCTTTGGCTTTCACCTGGCGACGCTCGACGTGCGGGCCCACACGGCAGTGCATCACGCGGTGCTGGCACAGGGGATGGACGACCCGGCGTGGAGCGGCCGCAGCCCGGCCGAGCGTCACGCGCGCCTGATCGAGATCCTGGAGCGCGATATCGGTCCGACCGGCAGCTTCGACGCGCTCGCCAAGCGCACGCTGGCGGTGTTCGACGCCATTACCCAATGCCGTCATCGCTACGGTA
>Ga0302324_100004250_pt1 | contig 31804 bp, 26 predicted proteins | sample Palsa_T0_1_FD_201949 | JGI IMG/M metagenome (GOLD analysis project Ga0302324, IMG submission 201949) | Peat permafrost microbial communities from Stordalen Mire near Abisko, Sweden - Palsa_T0_1 | ecosystem: Environmental > Terrestrial > Soil > Palsa > Peat permafrost | place: Sweden: Abisko... | reverse complement strand
CTCGAGTCGCGCACGACTCAATACGCCCTGGCTCACGACCGCTACTTCGAACCGTTTTTCGCGCGCCATCCCCACATGCTCGAGAACTACCTCGTCAATACCCTCTTCCGCTGCCGGTTTCCATTGGGCCGTGAGAGCGCGCGGCCGCCTTCCCTGTCCACCGAGTTCACGCGCCTCTCCGCGCAGTTCGCGCTCATCAAGGGTTTGCTCATCGGCGTGGCCGGCTTTCATCGCGAAGCCTTTTCCTCGGAGCACGTGATTCACACCGTCCAGGCGGCGTCAAAACACTTCGACCATCATCCGGAATTTCTCTCGCTGGCCCACACCCTGCTGGTCGAGAGCCAACTGGATGGCGCCCGCGGCACGGCCATCCTGCAGCGCAACTCCGACCCGGTCGCGCCCCGCCCGCCAACGCAAAGCTTCCCGCTCCCGGTTTTTCCCGGCGCCGCCACGACTGCTGGCTCCGGCTGGCCCGCATGAATCATGAGCGTGAGAAATATCCAGTGCGTCCATGTCAGGCTTGTGAAAATATCTCGCCAGTCGTCATGCTGGCGGCCAGCCATGTGCATACCAAACGAGCAGGGCGCCGAGGCGCCGCTTAGCGGCCAGCCTCTTTGTATCGGCCCAGCTCCTTCACCATCGCGCAATGGGCCCGCAGCGCCTCCACGGCGCGCGTTCCCTCCTGGGCTGAGCCAAGCTGGCAGTCCACGTAGAAGATATATTCCCAGGGCTTGCCATGCACCGGGCGCGACTCGATCTTGGTCAGATTGGTGCCCAGTGCGCTGAGCGAGGAGAGGGCCGCCACCAGCGATCCGGGCCGGTTTTCGACCGAGAACGCAAGGCTGATCTTGTTGGACTCGGGATCGGTTACCGTGTCGGCTGCGCGCTTTACGAGGAAGAAGCGGGTGAAGTTTTCCGGATTGTCCTCAATGCCGGCCTCGAGAATGGCCGCGCCGTAGTAATGCGCAGCTGCCTCGCTGGCAATGGCCGCGGCATGCCGGTCGCGCAACTCGACGAGCTGCTTCACGCTGCCCGCCGTATCGTAGAAGGCAAAGCTCTCCATGCGCGGGTGATTGGCCAGGAACCGCCGGCACTGCGCCAGCGCCACGGGGTGCGAGAAGACGCGGTCGATCTCGCCGATCGCCGCACCGGAGAGCGCGATCAGGTTGTGGCGGATACGCAGCAGCGTCTCCCGCTCCACCGTGACGTCGTGGGTGAGCAGCAGGTCGTAGTGCTCCGAAACCGGGCCGGCCAGGCTGTTCTCTATGGGAATCACCGCCGCATCGACCGAGCCGCCGCTCAGCGCCGCAAACACGTCGGCCGAGAGCGAGCAGGGCATTAACGTGGCGGTGGGCACAAGCTTCAGCGCGGCCTCATGGCTGAACGAACCGGCCTCTCCCTGGATGGCGATCTTCATGGCGGTGTGGCTGCTCCTAAGGTGGATTTGGTTGGAATGCTCATCGGACGATGCTTCAAGAAATCGCTGCGCCGATCATGAAGCCGAGACGCAGGTCCTTCGACTCCGTTCGGCAAAAAGACGCCAAACTTCGCTCAGGATGACAGTGCATGGGAGGAACGATCTTTGGACGCGCGACTCTCTGGCACAATACCACAGCACCGGCTCAATTCCGTGTCCGCATCCACAAATCTGCGGCCACAAACGCCAGAAAGACCATGGCGATGACGCCGTTCATGGTGAAGAAGGCCGCGTTGAGCCGGCGCAGATTGCCGGGCGAGACGAGGGAGTGCTCGTAACCCAGCAGAAGCGCCACGGCGGCAATGCCCAGCCACCCGGCTGTTTCAAAATGAAACAGTTGTGCGAACCAGACCAGCAGCACCAGCATGGCCAGATGCATGGCGCGCGCGGCCCAGAAGGCAGCCGGAATGCCCATCGATTGGGGCAGGCTGTAAAGGCCGGCGGAGCGGTCGTGATCGCAGTCCTGGCAGGCGTAGAGCACGTCGAATCCACCCACCCACAGCGTCACGGCCGCTGTAAGCACCAGGATCCGCGCATCCAGCGTGCCGCGAACGGCGATCCAGGCGGCCGCAGGCGCCAGGCCGAGCGCCAGGCCCAGCACCAGGTGCGACCAGCGCGTCACGCGCTTCATGTAGCTGTAGCCGAGCAGGACGAGCAGGACCACCGGCGCAAGCTCCAGAGTGAGGCGGTTGAGCCGCCAGGAGGCCGCAACGAAAATCAGGGCGGCCAGCACGGTAAACGCGAGGACAAAGTTCCTGGTCAACTGGCCGGCAGGAATCGCGCGCGTGCTGGTGCGGGGATTGGCGGCGTCGAGCTCGGCATCGGCCCAGCGGTTAAAGGCCATGGCGCAGGACCGCGCCGACACCATGGCGACCAGGATCCAAGCCACCGTGCGCCAGGCGGGCAGCCCGCGCGCGGCCAGGATGCTGGCCGTAAGCGCAAACGGCAGCGCGAAGATCGAGTGCTCCCACTTGATCATTTCCAGCGTGGTGCGCGTTTTGGCAAAGATGCCGGGCATGGAGGACTCCATGGACCAGTCTAATTGAGCGCGACGCAGGGGGTGCGCGTCGACGGTCGTCACAATGCTCGCGGCGCCGAAGGTGGGGCACCCAAATAGCGCGGAAGGGTGGGGAATCCGTTACACCCGGCTCTCCGCCTCTTCCACCGTGGCCGCCATGGGAATGACCGAATCCACGCGCGTCATCTTGAACAGCTCCATCACGCGGCTGCTCACGCCGGCGGCGATCAGCTTTGTGCCCTTTCCGGCGCAGTGGGTGTAGTGGTTGATCACCGCGCCCATGCCTGCCGAATCCATGTAGGGCACGCCGGTCAGGTCGAGAATAGTGACGGGCGGCGGGGGGGCCTTTCGCATCTCGGCTTGCAGGTCCCACAGGTTGCGCAGCGTCACGGGGCCGGTGAGGCGCAGAATCTCAACGCCGGGCGCGGAGCCGGCGGTGCGTTCAATCGTAAGCGGATCATCGAGGGCCATAAGAGATAAGTGTAAGGAATCGGGCGCCCGGCGGTGTTACAAATCTGTGAATGTCGCAGGGAGAATCCGGTAGAAGGGCGGGGGAACGCAGGTCCTTCGACTCCCCTTCGTTGCACTCAGGGTCGCTCAGGACGACAGGATTGGTGGAAGGGATGACAGCAGTTGTTGTGGGCTCCCAGGTCCCAAAATCGGGACCTGGGGCACCCAGTCGATCGGCAGCGCGATGAGGCTGAATCGCCGGCGTTACTGTTGCGGTTTCTGCGGCTGTTCGGACGGCTGGCCGGCAACTTGCAGGTAGTTCTTCACGGTGAAGACTCCGGGGACGCCGTTGGCGCGGATGTTGGCCGTGTCCTTGTCGGACTGCGAGTCTACCGTGCCGTAGAGTTCCACGTGCCCGTTCTGCACCGAGATGCGGATGGGACGCTCGGGGTCGATGGAGTACTTGTTCAAGGACGGGTAGCCATAAATGGCGCGAGCCACCTGCATGCGCGTCTGGTCGTCCATGAACGAGACCGGGTCGAGCTCGATCTCATTGGTCACTTCCTTGACGCCGGGATAGGTGCTGACCAGCGCCAGGGCGGAGTCCTTGTCCACGTCCGTACGGGCATGGCCTGCCAGCGTGACTTCGCCGTTCTGCACGCTTACAGCGATTGCATTGAACGCATTGCCGTAGCCCACGCGATCGTAGTTCAGCTTCTCCTGGAGCTTGGCCTGCAGTTCCTGGTCGGTAACCGTGGGGCCGGCTACCTCGATGTCGTTGCGGACCGCGGTCACGCCTTTGACCTTGTGGATCTTCTTATCGGCGTCTACTTTGTATTCATAGAGATCCACGGATCCGGAGAGCGTGGCGACTCCGTTCTGAACGCTCACCTTTACGCTCTGATATTGCTTCTTGTTCAGCTTGGATTGTGCGGCGCTGGTGGCGCCGGAATCGTCCTGAGCTTGCGGGGCTGCGCCGGGGATACCCGCCGCCAGAGATATCTGGGGAATGCTTATTAGGCCGCCCGCCAGCACGGCCGCCAGCAGCGCGGTTCGGGTGGTGCGCATCGTCGTTTTCATTTGAATCTTCCTCCTGGTTTCCTCTCAAACACATTGCGGCCGGGGCCAGCCGGACATTCTCCGGCGCCCTGCCGTCCACTCGTATAAACACAGATTGCGCCGGGAGGTTTTGCGTTGTTCGGCTCATGCGGTTAAAAACAAGAAAAAAAGCGGCTCTTGAGCCAGTGAAAACCCGATTGCGCGCTTCCCGGAAAGCTGATCGTACCGCTTACCGGTAGCGCCGCGTAGCTTTCACCACCATCGAGAACACCCCCGACTCATCGCGCGCCACCAGCAGCGATACATGCCTGTTGATGGCGATCTCTGCCTGCAGCAGCTGCTGCTGCGTGGTGTTTACATTGGTGGCGTAGGTGAGCGTCAAGTCGCGGCCCAGCTGCTCCTCAACGATGATGCGCGATGTCGAGTTGCCGAGCGCGCCCAGATAGTTGGGGTCCACCTTGACCGAGCCCGCTCCAAACAGCTTTTGCACGCGGCTGGAGACGGTGGCGTTGAGCGCGCCGCCCAGCAGGGCGTCGGTGGCGGGGTTGGCGCCGGTCTGCTCCTGCTGCTCGGTGTAGATGCGCTGCTCACTCTCGGTGCGCCCCAGCGCCAGCAGCGCCACCACGTCGGCCTCGGGCAGCGGCGGGTCGCTGCGATAGGTCACGGACATCTTGTCGGGGGTGCCGTGCAGGCCCAGCGTGATGTCGTAGTCGGACACGCGCGCGGTGGCGTTGAGGTCGATGGACGGCTCGATGCGCACGGGATTGGTAAACGCGATGTCGCCGCGCTGCAGCTCGTAGCGGGTGCCGGCGATGATGGCGTTGCCCTCGGTGAGTGAGACGCGCCCCAGCAGCGACGGCGAGGCCACGGTGCCGCGCAGGCGCAGGTCCACATCGCCGGCCAGCTTCGCAAATGCGTTCTGGAAGTTCAACTGCGGCGACGAGACCACGTGCACATCCAGGTGAACGTGGTTGGAGGGCGCACTGGGCGGCGCCACCGTTTGTACCGTATTGGCTTGCGCGGCCAGCGCGGCGATGTCGAGGTCGGAGCTGACCGAGAAGCGCGTGATCATGACGTTGCCGCTCAGCAGCAGGTTGTTCTGCGCGCCCTGCAGGCGCAGCGTGGCGTCGGCCAGCGAGCTCACGCCCTGCGGATAGCGGATGCGGATGCCGTTGCCGGTGACGGTGAGGTCTGCGTAAATGCCATGCTGATAGGCGAGATAGCCGGTCACGCTCAGCAGGCCGCCGCCGGTCATGGCCGTCAGCGACTTCACCTGCAGCCGGTTCTGGCTGAACTCCAGCGTGCCCGTCACCTGGCTCAGGCCGTTGGCCAGGTCTTCGAGAGCCAGCGAGCCGTTCTCGAAATCGACGCGGCCCTGAAAGCCTGGGTTCTTGAGCGGCCCGTGCGCCTCTACCTGGAAAGTGGTGGTGCCACTGGCGGTCAGGTCGGGATCGATGGTCTCGGCCAGTTTTAAATTGATCGACCCGCTGGCTGCCATGTCCAGTTGCTGCGCGCCCTTGAGCGACAGGCTGCCCTGCGCGCGCAGGTCCGTCTGCTCGCCGGTGATGTGCAGCGGATCGAGGGTTACGCGGCCGTTGGCGAGCTCAGCGCGCAGACCACCCTGGCTCTTGAGGTGGACGCCGGAGATGGTCACCGCAAGATCGTCCAGGCGCGCCTCTCCACGCATGTCCTCGGGCCGGGCCAGCGGGCCCGATACCACCAGGGTGCCGGCTAGCGACGACTCGCCGCTGAGCCCCTCCACGTGCGCCATCTTGAGCAGCGCGCCGATGTTGAATTGTGTAAACCGCAGCGTCGCCTCGGTCGAGTTGCTGCCGCTCAATGCCGTCTCGCCGTGCACCGTGAGCTCCGCCGTCTCAAGGCGCGTGGTGGCGTCGTAGGTGACCGCATGGTTGGCGGCGTGAGCAGTCAGCTCCACGCCGCCCAGCGACTCGCCTTCCACGATGAAGTCGCTCAACCCGGCATGCGCGTCCAGATGTGGATCGGCGAGCGTGCCCGACCCGGTGATGGAGAAGCCCAGCTTGCCGGCCAGGTCCAGCCCCTGCCGGCGGACCGACTCAAGGCGGCCTACGTCGATCCCTGAGCCCTGGCTTGAGAGCTGATAGTGGCCCGATTTCAGGTCGTAGCTGCCGCTGGCCGAGAGCTTGCCCGCCGCATCGCTGGCGGTGATCGACACGAGCTTTATTACCTGGTTGGCCATGGAGCCCTGGGCGCGAACGCGGGCAACAGGCTCGTCAAGAATCGCGCCGTTATCGAGTTCTACCCAGCCGGAACCGGCCAGCGCGCGTAGCGCCCCCGAGCCCTCAAGCTGCGCATCGAGAGTGCCCGACACCGGCAGATTAAGGCCGGTGAGCGGCATCAGATCGGCGACGCCAATGCGCTGCGCATGAAGGCGCACGCGCAGCACCGAGCTGGCGTCGAACTCGGGCGCTTTTGGTTGAGAAGCCGCAGCGCCAGACGCATCGAGAGAGCCGTTCAGATCGATCTGGGCATTGCCGCGGCGCAGCTGGCCGCGATCGATAGCGATGCGCGACGCGGAATAGCTGCCGGTGGCGGCCACTGAATCCCACTGAATCCACTGCGGCTGCGCGGTCTTGTCGCCCGGCCGGGGTGGCATCTCGATGGCCGCGTGGGTCGCGGTCGCCGTGCCGGTAAGGTGGGGGTCCAGCAGCGAACCGGCCCAGCTGCCGTGAAACTCGCCCACGCCGGAAAGCCTCACCGGCAACGCGGCGGCGCCGGTCTTGCCGTTGCGCTCCAGGCCCAGTTTGTTGAGCACAGTGTCGAATTCGGCAAGATCGTGCGATCGGAAATCCACGGTCATGGCGGTGGCGCTGGTGAGGGGATAGGCGCCCAGCTTGCCCTGCGCTTCGATGGTGCTGGCAGGCGTGTGCAGTTCCAGCTTGCGCAGGTCCACCGCGCCGTCGCGCTGCGAATAGGTCGCATCGACCGCGCCGACGGTGGGCGACTCGCCCGGCTCTGGATGTCCGGTCGGGTCGAGGGCGAGCGTGGCGCTGACCACCGTGCTCGCCGGATTCCCCTTGCTCCACGTGGCCGTGGAGGGGCCATTCAGCCGCGCGTCCAGGCCGAGCCGCTGGAACGGCGGAACGCCCACGATGTCCAGCACCGTATCGAGCGAGACATCTTTCAGCTCGGCGGTGACCTTGCCGTTTACCGGAATGAAAATCGGGGGCGGGCGCACCAGCGGAGCGTGAGCCAAAGGCACCGTGGCGCGTACGCTGCTCTGCCCGGCCGCCTGCAACACGGTCGCTCCCGGGATTGGCGGCAGCCAGTCAGTGAGCGCGATGGCGCCGTCGATCTCCCCGCCCTGGTGCAGCCGCACCGCAATCGCGGTGATCAGCAGCTGCTCAGGGTCGGCATGCACATGCGCATTCAGGTTGAGCCCTCGCTCGATCACTCCCGGACCGACATATGCGCCGCCGTCCACATGCACGCTGCCATCGATGCGAAACAGCCCCTTCCCGCCTTCCGCGGTCAGGTCAAGCTGCGCGATGCCCTCCGGCGACCATGGGAAACCCGTGGAAGGGTCGATCAGCCGCATGTCCACTTCACCGTTCGCGGTGGCCTCCCAGTGCGGATGGGCAAAGTCGGTTACCGCGCCTGAAACCTCGAGCGAGCGGTCTTTCTCGCCCGGTTGGCGCGACGAGATGCGCAGCGAGCGCAGATACGCGGAATTGCGCATCAGGTCCAACGTCGCCTGCATGTAGCCCTCGACCGGCTGGTTGCGCTTGCTGAGGGGGCCGCGCGAAAGCTGCATATCGGCCGCGCCGGCCTCGATGCGATAGCTCTCCTGCGCCGCGGAGGACGGCGGCACGTAGCTCATCAGCAGCGACACGTCGTGGGCGTCGAAATCGAGCAGCGTATAGCGGGTGAGAAAGTCGAAGTCCTCGGCCTGGTCTTCAAAGGCCAGCACGCCCTGCTTCACGGCGATGTGCCCGGCCTGGAGATCGAAGAGGCGGTCGAGCGCCAGCTCGCCGGGCTTGCCCGGCCGGGCCGGATGCGGCTGATTGGTGGATCCGTCAGGGTACACGATCAGGTGAAAGCCGGGATGAACGACCTCGAGATCGCGGAGCAGAATGCGCGGGCTCCAGAGACCAAGAATGCTGACCCGCGCACGCAGGCGTTCGATCTCGGCCCAGGGCGCCTGCCCGGGGCTCTCGGAACCATGAATCACCACGCCGCCGGCTTCGGCCTCCAGGTCGAAGAGGCGCCAGTGGAAAGAGCTCACCTCCACGCGGCCGCCCGTAGAGCGTTCCAGCGTGGCAATCAGCCGGTGGCGCGCCCACTCCTCCGACATCGTGGAGCCGGCCCAGTACACAAAGCCCGCAACCGCCGCGGCTACCAGCAGCACGACGGCAAACCCGGTCCAAAGCACGCGGCGCAGCGTGCGCGGGCCCCGGGGCTTGGGCTGATCCGGCGCGGGCTGGTCTGGCGGAGGCGGCAGCGCGGGCGCCGGCATCGATTCGGGGTCGCTCATTCGCGCGCCTCCGTGCCGCCGTCCGCCGTCTCCGCTGTGGCCAGAGCCGGGTCCAGCACCTCAATGTCGCCCTGCTTGCGCAGGCTATTGAGCCACTCGTCAAAGAGCACATTCACCTGTTGCTCGAGCAGGATCGACTCAATGCGCGGCGTCACGCTCTCGAGCGGCGGCGCCTGCCGGCCAACCGGGAATTGCGGAACGAACGTGGCGCGATAATAGGCTTCCACTTCCGCAGAGGAGATGCGGATGCCTTGCCGAAATCGCTGCTCGATGAAGCGCAAAATCTGGTCGCGGCTGCGCAGGTAGGCATCGGCGCGCGCGGGGGCGAGGCCATGCGCGGCCAGCAGCGCAGCCCATTCACGATCCGTCGCGCACTTCCCGCCAGCGCAGGGCGGGAGCGCCTGGCGCAATTCGGCGGTGCGCGCATTCTCATCGGCCGCAGAAGGTGCGCCGGCCTGTGCGTCCTCCTGGTGGATCTGCTGCTCGATCAGCGTGCGGCTGATCAGCTGATCGAGCGCCTGGCGCCGCGTGAGCGCAGGCGTGCCGGGCGCCGCGTCCAGCATCGAGAGGCGGATTTCGAGGTCCAGATCGCTCAAGAGAATGGTGTCGTTGTTGACCACGGCTTCCACGCGGTCGAGGATTGTTGCCGATTCAAGCGGGGTGGCAGGCGTTTGCGCGTGGCCTCGAATCAGGAAAGCGGTCAGGCAGAGAACCACGATAAAGAGGCGACGGCGCACAGGGGCTAAAGCCCAGAGATTCTTCGATTGGCTTTTGCGGCACGACTGAAGTCGTGCCCTGTTACAAAGCCCCGTGCCCCATCCTTCATGTCTCTTGCGAAGGGTGGGAAGCCTCGATGCGCGCAGTGGGAAATCGTCCCCTGTGCCAGAAAAGCGCAGGTCCTTCGACTGCGCAGTCCGCAAGAAGACGCGGCCCGCTCCGCTCAGGATGACAGCAATAGACGCGGCAAGGAGCGATCTTTCCGGGATGCACCCCTCAGGGGCTAAAGCCCATATCGATTGGGCGGCAGCAACGTACGGGCTGAAGCCCGTACCCTTCATGAGCGGGCGCCCCTTGGTCTTCGGGGATCGGGATGGCTTGCGTCGCATCAGAACGTTTGCCCCAGGCTGAAGAAAAAGTTGAAGTGGTTGGCCTCGCCGATGTGTTCCTGCGAAGTGGGGTGCGAGAGCGAGTAGTCATAGACAACCGGATAAATCGGCGGGTTCAGGTTGTAGCTGAAGTCGAGACGTATCGGCCCAACCGGCGTATGGTAGCGCAAACCCACTCCCGGCGCGTGCGAAAAGTAATTGAAGCTGCATGAGCCCTGCACACCGGTTGAGGTGGTGGGGCCGTCGGGCGTGGTGGGCGGCTTTCCATTGACAGGCGGGGGGATCGTGCACCTGCCCCGGTCCGGCTGATGAATGCGGATGGCGCTGGGCCATGCGTCCGACGCGTTGGTGAACACGTTGCCCATATCGTGGAAGAGAACAAAGCTGAGCGTGTTGTCAAACCAGGGCAGCGTGGGCGGAGGCAGGCGCAGCTCGGTTGAGTTGATCAGCGCGCCCGCGCCGCCGATCGGGAAGCCGGTAAGCCCGTCGCGCGGGCCGGCCGCATTGATTGAGAATCCGCGCAACGACGTGGGCCCTCCGGCATAGAGACGCTCGGGGAGCGGAATCAGTTGATCTCCGCCCTCGCCAAAGGCGCGTTCCTGCCCGTAACGTGTGTTGCGCGCGATCACCAGGCGGCCGTGATCGAAGCTGTAATAGCTCGAATTCGAAACATCGAGCCGGTTGAAATTGGCCTGCGCGCCAAACCTTCCGGCAGACAGAAACTCCTGAAAGCTGGTATAGGTGCCGCGATGCGCATCGAGCGGCGCGTCCCGCGTGTCGCGAATCCACGTGACGCCGGGGCCCGCGACCCGCACCGCGGTTGAAAGAAGCGAGATCGCGTCGGGATACACCTGCAGGCTGCTCGCTGCCACCTTGACGCGGCGGAAGTCGAATTCGTAAATGAATGTGTTGGCCTTGGAGAGACCGATGCCGGGCCGCGAAAAGTGCTCGGTCCAGCGCATGCCACCGTCCAGCTTGGATGCGACATACGTGGTGACGTCCTGGCTGTTTGCGTAGCCGCCCGAAAACGTAAGCCCGAAGTTGCGATTGCCAAAGAAGTGCGGATTCTGGAAGAGCAGGTCGATCTTCTGTTCAAGCAATCCGTAGTTGCCGCGCAGGCTGGCGGATTGCTCGCGGCCAAACAGATTGTTGCGCGTGATGTCGCCCAGGATGCGCGGACTGACGCCGGTCTTGCCCTCGGGATCGCACTCGGCCCCGCTGGCAATGATGCCGCGGCAGTTGTTCTGCGGCTGCCCGGTCTGCGCTTCAAACCCGCCGCCGTAAGTGAAGACCCAGCGCCGCGCTTCCGCCGCCTGGATGAGCACCGTCTTCTGCGCCTCGTCGCCGGTGGGATTTTCGATGGCCGTGTCGATCTCGTTGAACAGGGCAAATTCGTAGAGATTGCGCTGCGTTTCGAGCAGTGCGTTTTCGTTGAGTGGGTCGCCTGGATGCAGCACGATGGCTCTCGCCACTGTGTCTGGCCGCGTGTAATAGAGCCCGGTGAGCAGCACCTTGCGCACAAAAATCTGCTGCCCCTCCGTTATGTGAAACACCACATCCGCGCGCGATTGGTCTTCGGCCTCGAACTGCAGCGTTACCTCCACGTGGACCTGGTCGAAGCCGCGGCTCAGGTAGTCGGTGAGCAGCGAGTCGCGGTCGAGCGCCAGATTTTGCGGGGAAAGCAGTTGGCCGGTAGCCGTGTTCAGCAGCGGCGTCAGCTTCTGCGCGTCCACATGCTCGTTGCCCTCAATGTGCACCGCGCCCACGCGCAGCTGCGGTCCCTCTTCGATGCGATAGGTCACGGTGAGCGGCGCGGAATTGCGCGTGCTGGCCTGCGCACTGGTTGGCGCGACCTCGTCCGTGTTCGTTTCCGGCGTGATCTTCACCTTGGAAAAGCCATTGTTGTGGTACACGCTCTCCAGCGCCGCTACGTCCGTCGCCACCAGCGCCTGGCTGTATGTGCCCTGCCGATCGAATGTGTCGGCGGCGTGCACGCTCAGCAGCTCCTCCAGCGTGGCCGAGTCGAAGTAGCGGTTCCCCGCCACAGAGACCCTTGCCACTTTGCGCCGTGGGCCCAGCTGCACGCGGTAGAGAATCACCACCTCGTCGGCGTTGGTCTTCTGCTGCTCGTGCTCGGCCTTCACATCGAAGTAGCCCAGGCGCTGATAGTAGTCGCGCAGCCGCCGGTTGCCCTCGTTGAGCAGATCGTCGTCTACCGCGCCCTCTTCAAAAATGGGGATTACATGCTTGATGCGCCCAGGGCCCAGGCTGGCGCCCTCCACCAGCACCTTCACGATGGGGCCGCGCACCGCCGTGAAGCGGTAATCCTCATGCTTGCTGGCTTTATCGTAGGCATGGGACTCGAGTTTGATTTCAGCCTCAAGACGCTCTTCTTTCTGGTAGTGCTTTAGCACGCCATCCAGGGCGCGGTTGCCGGTGTCGTGATCCACACGCGCGCCGTCTCTCAGGTGCGCGTGGCGACGAAACTCGGCCGTGCTCATGCCGGGGTTGCCTGTGACGGTCACCGCGCCCACGCGCGCCTGCGGGCCTGAGACCACATGGAAGGCAATGTCCATCAGCTGCTCGCCGCCGTGCTCGGTCAGGTCCTCGGTTATAGTGGGCTCATGGAAGCCGCTGTCTGCCAGCGCCTGGTGCATCTGCTCAACGGCGCGCCGCAGCTTGGCTTCGCTGTACCGGGTACCGGGCTGGAGCTGGCTGGCACGCTCCAGCTGCGTGCTCACAGTGGCCCCTTTGGCGCCCTCCACGGTGACCGTGCCGATGAAAATGCGCGGCTCGCCGCGAAACACAATTGCCACCCCGTCGCCGGAGCGCGATCCCTCCGCCCGGATCTCCTGATAGAGGCCGCTCGCGTAGAGCTGGCGCAGGCTCTTCTGCACGTCGTCGGCTTTGAGCGGAGTTCCGGATTTCACTTGGAGGCGATCGGGAAGCGTACTCAGCCGGTCCGCGGTTACCCCGGCAAAGGCGATGCCGCGCACGGGCAGCCCATCGTAGGCGCCGAGGGAATTCTGCATCGCAATCGCAGGGGTCTGGGGAGTCGCGGCGCCTGGCGGCTGGCTCCAGGCCTCCGCGGCAACACAGGAAATGAACATGAAGACAGTGAGGCACGCGAGCCGAACCTCGCAGCGACTGCCGCATTTCCCCGCCGGCGTTCCCCTCAAAACCATCTCTCCCAACAAACACGGAAAGAACCAACCCGTTGCGCGACCACCGCATGGACCTGGAAAAATAAAACCGGCGGGCAATTCCTTTTGTTCAAGAAACATCCAGATCGACCTGCTCCGCATCCCTTATACTAACGAGACAGGAAGCCCCGGCGAAGTCTCGCCAGTTCTAAGGAGCGGTTCCCAGCCAGCGCATGCCCCAGTCAAGGTCCTCCACACCCCCGCCGGATTCGACCCCGGATATCGTGACCCCCGGTATCGTACATGGGGAAGAGCACGCCGCATCTCCTGAGGGTACGGCTCCCGCTCCACCGCCACCCGCTCCCGACAGCGAGGCAGGCGTGCTGGCCCGCGCGCAGGCCGGCGATCATCACGCCTTCGCCCAACTCTACTCCCTGCACAAGCGGCGCATCTACTCGCTCTGCCTGCGGATGGTGGGCAATGTTGCCGAGGCTGAGGATCTGGCCCAGGAGGCCTTCCTTCAGCTGCACCGCAAGATCGCCACATTTCGCGGCGACTCGGCTTTTTCCACCTGGCTTCATCGCCTGGCCATCAACGTGGTGCTGATGCACCTGCGCCGAAAGGGCCTGTCGCTGATTTCGCTCGACGAAGCCATGGAACCCACCCCCGAGGAGGGTCCGGGGCGCAGCTTCGGCGCACCCGACCTGACCCTTGCCGGATCCATCGACCGCCTTGCCCTGCAGCGCGCCATTGACGACCTGCCGGCCGGCTACCGCCTCATCTTCGTTCTTCACGATATTGAAGGATATGAGCACAATGAAATCGCTGCCATGCTCGATTGCTCGATTGGCAACAGTAAATCCCAGCTGCACAAGGCGCGCCTCAAGTTGCGCGATACGCTGCGCACTTTTCCACGGCAGGAGGGGCGGCGATGACAACTCCCAGTGATCCGAAAAACATGACATGCCAGGAATTCCAGGCGCTGCTTCCTGAACTGATCGGCACCGGCAAGGATATCAACCAGCATCCGCACATCCAGAACTGCGAGCTGTGCCGCGCCCTGCTCGCCGACCTGGAAGCCATCGCCCAGGCTGCTCGTGACTTGTTTCCCATAGAGGAGCCGCCGGAAGAGCTGTGGTCCAAGCTTGATTCCGCCATCAAGCAGGAAGAGTCTTCGGAACCGCCGGCCGCGGAAACTGCTGGTTAGACGGGCACGGCGTCAGCCGAGCCTCAAGAGCCACCCACAATGAACATGCCGCCGCGCCGCATCGTCCTCACCGGGTTCATGGGCTCGGGCAAAAGCACCACCGGCCCGCTCGTTGCCGCCCGGCTGGGCTGGCGATTCATTGACGTCGACGACATGATCGAGGCAGAGGCGGGCGCAACCATCGCCGAGCTCTTCGCCCGCCACGGCGAAGCCGCGTTCCGCGAGCGCGAGCACGCCACCATCGTCCGGCTGGCAGCACAGGATGCGCTGGTGCTGGCCCTGGGCGGAGGCGCCATCGAACACCCCGCCACGGGTTCGATGCTGTTGACCTTTCCGGGGACTCTGCTGGTGCATCTCGAGGTCGAACTGGCCACCACCCTGGCCCGCTGCCAAGGCACCGAGCACACGCGCCCCATTCTCGCTGACCACGCCAACCTGGAAGCGCGCTATCTGCGCCGCCTGCCGCTCTACCGCGCCGCGCATGTCTCCATCGCCGTGGACGCGCTCACGCCCGACCAGGTGGCGGATGCCGTACTGCACGCGGCGCGGTTCGAGTGAGCGGGAATGAGTTGCTATCATCAGGAGAGGCGCCGCTTCGACGATTGAAACCGGCGTTCTCTTGAGGTTTCCATTCAACAAAGATGACTCCCGTTTCGCAGGCCGCAATTTCCTCTGAACTCGCCGCACCCGCGCACGACGCGAGCCATCTCCACGCGCCGCAGCCCGGCGCCACGGCCCGGCTCATCCACGATCTGCGCGAACTGTTCAAGGTGCGCGTGGGCGGCATGGTGGTTATCACCGGCTGGGCAGGCTTTTATCTGGGATCGATGCAGTCCGGCATCTCCAGCGTGCAGCGCGGCCTGCTCGACACGCTGTTTGGCATCGGTCTGGTATCGGCCGGCGCCAGCGCGCTCAACCAGGCCCTGGAGCGCTCCACCGACGCGCTGATGATCCGCACCGGCGACCGACCCATGGCCGCGCGGCGCATCTCGCTGCCGCTTGGCATCGTGGCCGGCCTGGCCTGCCTGGCCGTGGGCGGCTGGTGGCTGGCGCTCCACACCAACCTGCTCACCGTGGCGCTGGCGCTGCTCACCGCGTTCACCTACGTTGCCGTTTACACCCCGCTCAAGCGCGTCACCTCGCTGGCCACATTTATCGGCGCGTTTCCCGGCGCCATGGGACCGCTGCTGGGCTGGACCGCCGCGCGCGGACGCATCGAAATGCCTGCGCTGGCTCTTTTTGCCATTCTCTTCGTGTGGCAGTTTCCGCATTTCATGGCCATTGCATGGCTTTATCGCGACGACTACGCCCGCGCCGGCATCCGCATGTTGCCCGTGGTCAGCCCCGACGGCCGCTCCACCGTGGCGCAGGCGCTGGCGTTCGCAGTGCTCATGATCCCTGTGAGCCTGGCGCCGTGGCGGCTGGGCATGGCGGGCACAACCTACGCCGTGCTGGCCTCGGTGCTGGGGCTGTTTTACCTGGCCTATACCATTCGCTTCGCACGCATCCTGCGCGCCGGCACGGACGCAACCGAGAGCCGCATGTTAGCCCGCGACCTGCTCAAGGTGAGCGTGATTTATCTGCCCATGCTGTTGACCGCGCTGATGCTTTGCGCGATCGCGAAGCGCTAAGAATGCTTGATTAGCGCTTGCCAGAGAATCGTCGGGAGTATGGGTGAAAGGTACGGGCACAGCCCCTACATCAAGCGGGAGTATGGGTGAAGGGTACGGGCTTCAGCCCGTACATCAAGCCAAGAAATGACGTGGGCTTTAGCCCCTGGGGGAATTTCCAAATCGATTCGCATTCCCTCAGCGGCTAAAGCCGAAGACCTGGCGCAGCAACTAAATGTACGGGCTGAAGCCCGTACCCTTCATCCTCGGCCGGACACAAAAAACCAGGTCAAATTCTTTCAACCGCGTTGTTGGAAAGCTACTTGGAACCCATGACCACCGCCATCGCACCCCGCAGCAGCACCCGGCCGGCCGTCGCCGCGATTCTCGCCATCAGCGCGGCCGCCACGGCTTTTCTTTTCTGGCTGATCTACGTCCATCCGGCGGCGGCATCGAGCACGCAGTACGCTTTCCTGCCGGCGCTGAACGCGCTGCTCAACGGCCTCAGCGCTACCGCTCTGCTGATCGGCTACACGTTCGTCCGCGCACGCCGCATCCGCGCGCATCGCGCTTCGATGATGACGGCGTTTGGGTTTTCGACACTGTTTCTGGTCAGCTACATCCTGCACCACGCGCTGCATGGAGACGTTCGCTACCCTGCCCACGCCGCGCTGCGCTCCGTCTATCTGCCGTTGCTGGCGAGCCACATTGTGCTGGCCATAGTGGCGCTGCCGCTGGTGTTGGTCACGTTTTTCTTTTCGCTTTCGGGGCGCATCCCGCAGCATCGCAAGGTGGCGCGATGGACGTTCCCGCTGTGGCTGTATGTTTCGGTCACCGGCGTAATCACGTACATCATGCTGCGGCTGGCGCAGGGATAGACGCGACCAATGTGGGTGCCCCATCCTTTTCACGTCCTTTGTGAAAAGGGTGGGAGCCTCGAACCTCGATTCGCCGCACCGACAGGAATCGACCATGAACGCAGCCCATTCCGATCCGCAACAACCGAACGATGGAACTCGCCAGCTGCTCCAGTGGGGCGGCGCCATGCTGGCCTCGGGCCTCGTCGCCTGCCTGCTGCTGGTCACGCTGCTGGGCGGCTTTACGGCCACTGGCGCGCACACCAACACCGGCTGGTTTGCGCTCATTGTCACGCTGATGTGCATCCCGTTTGGCACGCTGGTGCTCGGCCTGGGCGTGGCCAAGTGGCTGCGCAACCGGCGGCTCGGCCGGACGGGCTGAGATTGCGGCAATTGCGCGCCGCGAGCCGTCAATTCGTCTGGCCGGGCGTCCGATCCTCGACCGCGTATCCCTCAGGCGCCTTGAACAACGTGGGGTCGGGCTCGCCGGGCACTACGTCGCTCAATTCCATCGTCGATGTGCCGGTGCGAGGATCGTCTTCAATGACAAGCACCGTCAGCTTCAACTCGGCCGAATACCAGCGCTCGTGCGTGATCGTCAGGGGTTGATCGTTGCCCTGTTGGCCGGCGGGGATAGTGCGAGTGGTTCGAGTTCCTTCGACTTGAATGCCGTCGATGGTCCTGGTTCCCAGCTTCTCAACCTGGTTCGGTGCGGGCCGGCTCTGCCCGGAATTGGCCTGGCCTTGCTCTTCCTGACTGCGCCGTTCCGAGTTGCTGAGTGCCCGGCTCAGGGAAGTGGAAGATGGTGGCTATCTTTGTCTTCGAGGTCCACGATGTGCTGGTGCGGGACTCGGGATCGCTGAAGTGGAAACTCACGGTCGCCTGAGACGGGTCCGCGCCTTCAGCAGCCTCCAAATGGCGCTCGCTATACGTTCTGCCGGCCGAATCGCGCGCTTCTTTCCCGATCATGACGTGCGTGATGGTGGCGCCACTGGCCAGCCTCTCCAAGTGCGTGGTCTTCCGGTTCGCGGTGTAGGGCGCACCGGCAAGAGGAGGTCCGTTGGCCTCAATATCGACTGAGGTCACCTGCGCCTACACCAGTGGCACCAAGCCGACGGCAAAGGTGGAAGCGACCGCCATGGACAAAAAACGACTGATCCGATTGACTCGCATCGAACATCCCTCCCCGACATTGCTTTGACGTGTTCGAGCTTCTCTCCGCTCAAAGTCTACAGCCAAATTCGGGAAAAATCCGCGGTGCCCGCGCCGTTTCGCGAGTTTTTGGCCGGCAGGGCAATCGCATGAACGAAACAGACGGAGCGGCAATCGGGTTTGCGCCGCCCCTACGGGGCTAATTCTTCTCTTGATGGGCGCTTTCCCAGGAGTGCGCTGCGCTTCTCCTGGGCTATTTTCCGTTCGTCCCTACGGGACGAAGAGCCGAGGCTGATCGAAGAGTCGCCACAGCGAACCTGTTCTGTCAACAAGAACATTCATGCGATTGCCCTGTTGTGGCCGGTTTTCCGCCAGCTCGTTGCACCTGCTTTCTGCTATTCTTTTCCATTAACCGGAGAGCATTGAAATGGCCAAGAGCGTCAACAAAGTCATCCTGCTCGGCAACGTGGGCAAGGACCCTGAGATTCGATCCAGCGCCAGCGGCGTGATGGTCGCCAACTTCACCTTGGCCACCAGCGACCGCTTTCAAGACCAGCAGGGCAACTGGCAGGACCGCACCGAATGGCACACGCTGGTTGCGTTCAAGCGGACCGCCGAGATCGTTCGCGACTATGTGAAAAAGGGCACCAAGCTCTACATCGAGGGCAAGCTGCAAACGCGCAGTTGGGACGACAAGGACTCCGGCGCCAAGCGCTATCGCACCGAGATCATCGTCAACGACCTGTCGCTCTTGTCAGGTCGCGACGAGGGATCGGGCGGCGGCAGTGCGAGCCGTTCGGCCAGTTCGTCGAGCTCATCGGCCGGCTTCGATCAGCGTCCCGCGGCGGGTCACGACGACTACGCCCAGTCGGCCGAAATCTCCGACGACGATATTCCGTTCTAGCGCACCGATTCAGCGTCCGTTGGGTCTTCCACGAACATGGGTGCCCCAGGTCCCGCCTTTGGGACCTGAGATACCTCCGCCCTCCATCGGCCTCATCCCGGGAAGGACACTCAATGCTCATCCCGCCCCGGCCTGAGCATCAGGTCGCGTATGGCTTCGCGCGGGTCCTTCCCCTCGTCCAGAATCAGCTCCATCTGCTCGGTGATCGGCATCTCGATGCCATGCCTGCGCGCCAGGCCCAGCGCGGCGCGGCAGGTGAACACTCCCTCAGCCACTTTGCCGTCAAGCGCGGTCAGGATCTCCGGCAGCTTGAGCCCGCGTCCCAGTTCCACGCCCACCGTGCGGTTGCGGCTGAGCGTACCGGTGCAGGTGAGCACCAGGTCGCCGACGCCGCTCAGTCCGGCCAGCGTCTCGCGCCGGCCTCCGCAGGCCACGGCCAGGCGCGTGATCTCGGCGATGCCGCGGGTCATGAGCGCGGCGGCGGAGTTGTAGCCCAGGCCAACGCCCGCGGCCACGCCGGCGGCAATGGCAATCACGTTCTTGAGCGCGCCGCCCAGCTCCACCCCTATCACATCAGTGGAGGAATATAGGCGCAGCGAAGCGGAAGAGAATTCCCGCTGGATTTGCGAGGCGACGGCAGCTTCGGCGAAGGCCACAGTGACAGCCGTGGGCAGGCCCTGGGCTACCTCCAGCGCAAACGACGGCCCGGAGAATGCGCCGATAGGCAACTTCACCGGCGCGCCCTCCGCCATGCATGCGCCGATCACTTCGGTCATGCGCAAAAAACTGTAGTCTTCCACACCCTTGGTGGCGCTCACAATAACCTGGCCCGCGCGCAGATGCGGGCTCAATCGCGCAAATGTCGAGCGCAGGAACTCCGACGGCACAACGGAGAGCACAATCTCGGCGTCGTCCACGGCGGCATTATCGCCGGTGACGGCGATCTCTTTGGGCAGCGGAAATCCGGGCAGAAAGGACGTGTTTTCACCGGTCTCCTGAATCTCGCGCGCAAACTCCGGGCTGTGCGCCCACAGCGCGATCTGGTGGCCGCCGCGGCGATGCAGTGACAGCGCTAGGGCGGTTCCCCAGGCTCCGGAACCCAGTACGACGATGCGGCTCATGCGGTTTTCCTCATGCGGCCTTCCCTCATGCGGCCTTCCCTCACGCGGCCTTCCCTCACGCGGCCTTTGTTGACCCGAAGCGGGATTCCGTGCCGGCCAGCAGGCGGCGAATGTTTTTGTGGTGCTTGACGATGATGAGCGCGGCTACTGTGATTTGCACGGCAATGTAGAAGGCCGGCCTGTCGCCCTTGACCGTGAAAAAGGCAAAGATGGGAAAGCTGGCAGCGCCGACGATCGAGGCCAGTGAAACATAGCGGGTCAGCGCGGTCACCAGAAAGAACATTGTGATGGCGGCGAGCGCTGCCACCGGCGCGGCCACCAGGAAGACGCCGAACCCGGTGGCCACGCCCTTGCCGCCGTCAAAGTTGAGCCAGATGGGAAACATGTGCCCCAGCACGGCGCACAGCGCGGCCAGCGCCTGCATGTTGCGCAGCGAGGCTGGGGAGTGCATGAGCACCGCGATCACGCCGCCCAGGTAGACGGCGGCCGCGCCCTTGAGCGCGTCCAGCACAAAGGTGGCCGCGCCCAGCGCCTTGCCGCCGGAGCGCAGCACGTTGGTGGCGCCGATGTTGCCGCTGCCCAGGGCGCGCACATCCTGCCGGCGAAAGACGCGCATGAGCAGGTATCCTGTGGGAAACGACCCGAGCAGGTAAGCCGCGGGCACAATGATGGGGCTTGCAAGAGCCATAACGAGTGAGTTTAGCAGGTGCGGGGCAGGGTGGTGGAGAGGAGCGACGCTGCGGCGGCAACGCAGCTTCGATAGGAACGGCCATCTGGCCGGAGCCGCAGGACCGGTCCGGGACGGAGCTGGAAACGCGACTCGGGCAGTTGGCGAACGCTGCCCGGCTTTTCGAGCCCGAGCGCTCTATGAGGTCCATATGTGGGGGTATTTGATGCCGATTCGGGGCTGCGGGGACGCACTCCATTCACCGCAGGCGGCTCCCCGCTCTTGAGGCACTCTGTGGGCTGGCCGAACCTGTGGGTCTCTCTCGGTTGCTGGCGGGCTGTTGATCGAGCAACACCACATTCAACAGCGACCTGTGAATCTTGATGCGCCCGTTGTATTCGATAAACCCGAGCTTGCGAAAGCGGTTCATAAAGAAGCTGACGCGGGAACGGGTGGTGCCGACCATCTCAGCCAGGGTCTCCTGCGAGATCTTCGGAATGTATTGTTCCGGTTCGCCCGGCTGGCCAAATTCCGCCATTAACAGGAGTATCCGTGCAAGGCGCTTTTCGCTGGAGTTGAAGAGCTGATCGACCAGATCGGCCTGGATGCGCATACTGTGTTCCAGCAGGAACTTCAAGAAGAGGTCTGAGAAGCTATGCTCCTCATGCATTACATTGATCATCTCTGCCCGGCTGATTCTGAGGGCGGTGCAGGCGGTAATGGCGGTAGCTGTGGACAAACGCAGGCCCGATACGGCCGCAAGCGCCCCTTCTCCCACAAAGTCATTGGCGGAGACCAGCGTGATGGTAGCTTCCTTCCCGCTGGCGGAAACAACTGTGACCTTTGCGCGGCCTTTCTGAAGATAAAAGATCGAGTCTGCGGGATCTCCTTGCGAAAAGAAGGCATCCTTTGGCGCATATTGGATGATTCTTCGCCCCAGACCTGCGCTCGCCAGGAAGGCTGCGACATCGAATCCGGGCTTTTCAAGTTCAACCATTGAAGGGCCTCCTTCCGATTGCGGCCCTCGCAGGATGACCACTGGAGGGATGCGCTACCCCATTGCCCCGTGGTGGCCAAAGCAGGTGCGCGAAGAGTAAAAAAGCATCGGCTGCATACTGAATTCCCGGCTCTCGCACCCAACTATACGCCAGTTAGAGCAATGCTGTTCACTTTTGCTCACCATCCTGGGGAATATTTCAAGTATCTTGGTTTGCGTGACGCCACAGTGGAGTTCGATGAAGCGCGTGGGTCCCGCTGCCGGAGCAATCGGCTTGAGAGTATCATTGCGACAGCCGCTTCGCGTTACAAGGCGCAGCATAGCGCGCTAAGAAAGAACGGGACCGATGCTTCCTCCAAACAAGACGCGAGATTTGGCCCGCAGCCTCATTGCCAGCGAGGCCGATGCAAGCACGACCTCCCTGCATACCGAAGCTGCAACTTTGCGCGTTTACGAGAGGCTGCGCCGGCAACTCGGCTCCCCCGTGGGAGTGGACGGTTTTCAGGCGCTCGCTTCCCGTGCCTTGGCTCTGGCCAAGTCGCAATCGCCGCGGCTCAGCGCGGTGCAGGTCACGGCGAGTGGAGGCTTGCGCGGTCTCGGCGAAGTTGAGTCCCAGACGGACGCGGACGAGGATGGCGAGGCCGGAATCATTCTGATTGCGCAGTTGCTTGGGCTGTTTCTTACCTTCCTCGGCGAGGCAACAACGCTGCATTTGCTCGAAGATTTACGCCTTCAGGTTGACACCGGGACAGTGTCGGCCAGGACCACGGAGGGCGCGATAGTCTCAACGGCCGATGGACCTGCAAGGGCTGCGGCTTTCGAGGGTCTTCTGCTGGAAATCGACCGCTTGAGGAGTGTGAGCAAAAATATTGAAACCCTCGCGGACAGGCATCCCGGCATGGAAGAGGGACTCGTGAGCGTTGCGGGGAACATTCGCAGCATTGCCACGGTTCTGGACGTTTTTACGCTCATCCGGAGCAAGGCTGGCGGGCCCCAGGAAGACGCGCCGCTCCCACAGACGAATGGCTATTTGAATTGAGGTCCGGCGGCGCTCGATGCAGAGCAACTCGGGATGTCGAACAGCCCAGCGGCGGGGCGCTTCATTGAAGGACTGGATCACCGTCCCGATCTCCTGCCAAACCTATAACGGCAATTGAAACCTCCTGCCTTGAACAATGCAGTGCAGATCATGACGGCTACCCCAGGAATGCGAGATTTAGCCCATCGTCTTCTTATCTATGAAGCCGGCGCGGACAACGCCTCCGAGCCAATGGAGCCCCCGGCCCTTCGCGTCTATGAAAAGCTGCGCCTGAGCCTTGGCGAATTTGTTGGGGTTGCCGGTTTTCAATCGCTCGCCTCTCGCGCGTTGACGCTCTCCAGGGCGGAAGTTCCCAGTCTACGCGCGGCCCGGGTTGCCGCGGATGGATCTTTACAAGGCCTGGGCAACATTGAAACTCAATTCGAGATGGGCAAGGATCTGGCCGGCGATGGAGAGATCGTTCTCATCGCCCGCATGCTCGGACTGCTTCGTCTCTTCCTCGGCGAAGCCTTGACACTGAGCCTGCTGCGCAACGCGTGGCCAGGTGAGGTCTTTGACGGTCGCAATTCGGTACACGGGAGAAAAGCGTGAGCACCCAAGACAAAGTGCAGATCAACAAACTACCCACCGGAGTTCCCGGCCTCGACGAGATTGTGGGTGGCGGTCTCCCGGAATTCTCATTCAACATCATCGCGGGCGCACCCGGAAGCGGGAAGACGACGCTGGCACACCAGTTCGTGTTTGCCAATGCCACCCCTGAGCGTCCTGCGCTCTATTTCACCGTCCTGGGCGAATCCACCATCAAGATGCTTCGGTACCAGCAACAGTACACGTTCTTCGATCCGTCCAAGCTGCCTGGCTCCATTCGCTTTATCAATCTCAGCCAGGTTGTCCTGGAGAAGGACCTGGGCGCGGTTTTGGACCAGATTACCAAAGAAGTTGAAAAAGCCAGTCCCTCCGTTGTGGTCGTTGACTCCTTCCGCACCATGGTTCGGAAGCCGGAAAGCGACATGGACCTGCAATCCTTCATTCAACGGCTGGCCCTGTTTCTGGCCAGTTGGCAAGCTACAACTTTCCTGATTGGTGAATATGCGGAGGAGGAGCTCCGCGACAATCCCATCTTCACCGTCGCCGATGGCCTGTTCTGGCTGCGCCAGACGGCGGAGCGGAATTCAATTGTCCGGAAGCTGCAGGTTATCAAACTGCGCGGTCAGGACTCTGTGCCGGGGCTGCACACCTTCCGCATCACCGATGCAGGTGTGCAAGCCTTCTCGCGCACTTTTGGGTTGACCGCACACAAGAGAAATCCGCCCGGCGGCCGGCGTCTTTCGTTCGGCATTGCGGAGTTGGACAAGATGCTGGATGGGGGTGTGCCCGAGGGCGATAGCATCCTCGTGGCAGGGTCTTCGGGAACCGGGAAGTCGGTCCTGGCAACCCAATTTATTGCTGAAGGCACGCGCCAGGGGGAACCGGGAATCATAGCGGTCTTTGAAGAACGCCCGGAAGCGTATGCGTTGCGGGCCAGCAATTTAGGTTTGGATCTGGAAACGCCGCAGAAAGACGGGAAACTCACCATCCTCTATCTCCGTCCCCTCGATCTGTCCGTGGATGAAACCATGCAGTCGATTCTCGACGCGGTGCAGAAGATTGGCGCCAAGCGCCTGGTCATCGATTCGCTCGCGGGCTTTGAGATGGCTCTGTCGCCCGGCTTCCGCGCTGACTTTCGCGAGTCTCTCTACCGGATGATTTTCGCTCTGACGGCAATCGGGGTGACGATTCTAAGCACGGTTGAAGTGGATGAGTCTTTCACCGAATTTCCGTTCAGCACCTACTCCATTTCTTTCCTTTGCGATGACATCATCCGGATGCGGTACGTCTCCATCGATGGCCAGCTTCGCAAGATCATGGTGGTGATCAAGATGCGGGGCGGAAATCATGCCAAGGATATTCGCGAATATGAAATCACTTCCAAGGGAGTGGTGATCCTCGGAAAACGCCTCACAAACTTTCAGGCGCTTATCAGCGGAGTTCCCGTCCATTCGGACCGGCCCGGCTCGACCGAAGAGCCTGCACTGGATACGGGAATCGAGCACAAAACCTAAGAATCTCTGGTTAAGTCGAGGTTTTTTTGAAAGGGCACGACTGGTAGGTCGGGGTTTTAACCCCGACTGCCGCTGCAAAATCAATTGGGCTTTACAGGCTGCGGAAAAGCTCGTATCACGGGCCACGAAAGGGTAGGTCGGGGTTTCAACCCCGACACAAAGCGAGCAGAATGAGCACTGGGCTTTAGCCCCCGAGGTATGCTTTCGGGCAATTCGGGCCGCGCATTGCCTTTTTCCGCAGCATGTTTGGCCCCTGAGGGATGTCTTCCTCGACTATGGACCTTGTTCAGAGGTTCCCTAACGGAGATCTCCTCAACGCCGATGCAGCCGGCGGGATGCTGGCTTCACGCTGCATCTTCAGGGCGCGAACCGGGCTATTGGGATGCAAATTCCTGCAATCTGATCGGTTGACCGCCGAACCGGAATTGGCGCCTCCTCCGTGCCGCGTCCGCAAGGATACTTCACGCCGCCAGCAGCGCCTGGCGCGCCGTGCGCACCTCGGCTGCCAGCACGCGCAGCAGCTTGAGCGAGATCTGCGGTTCTCGCAGGATGAGCGCGGCAAAGTCGTCACGCGAGATAAAGCTCACCTGAGCGCCCTGATGCGCCACGGCGGCCAGCGAGTAGGGCTCGTCGGACACGATGCCGGGCAGGCCAAGCAGCGAGCCGGCCGCGGTCTGGATGCATACCACGCACAGCGTCACTTCGCCGTGCGCCGAGCGCATGGTGAGTGTCGCCTCGCCCTGGTGGAGAAGGTAGAGTCCGGTGGGGGAGTCGCCCTGGCTGAACAGAACGCGGTCCTGGCTGCAGTCGATGGAGTGCGAGCGCACCGCGAGCGCCTCAATCAACTCGCGATCGGCAAAAAATGCGGATGAATCGAGCCTGCTCGAAGCAAGCCTGGACGAATCAAGCCTCACGGACGGTCTCCTGACAGATTCCGGCCGGAGGGGCGATTCTGGCCATTGAGGTTTGTCTATGATTTCACTGAAGAGGGCACAACTCCTGTACTGGCCGTCACTGCATACTGGCGCATGGCTGTGAGTGGCCGTCAGAGATGGAAGATCGCCTGGCGCGCCGACCGCACCTCGGCCGCCAGCACCTGCAGCACCTTGAACGAGAGCAGAGGGTTGGTGCGCATAAGAGCGTCGAAGTCCTCGCGGGGCACATAAGCCACCGTGGCGCCGCGCTCGGCGGTCGCGGTGAGCGAATAGGGCTCGTTGCCGATGAGCGCAGGCAGCCCCAGCACCGACCCCGCAGTGGCCCGCAGCCGCATGACCACGTCGCCAGTGGCTGACTGCATGGTGAGCACAGCTTCTCCGCGGCGCATCACATAGACGCCGGCAGCCGCTTCACCCTGGCGAAACAGAACCCGCTCTTCGTCGAATGGCACCGGCAGGGAGTGCTCCGCAAGAGCCTCAAGAAGGGCGCAGTCGGCAACAAATGCTGAGGGAGCCAAGTTCATTTGCAGCCTCCGGGTGTAAATGGGAGAGGGCCGGTGTTCATAGGCCTTCGATGATGATGTCGCCATCATTACATTCGCAACTCCCTTCTTCATGTGATGCGAGTCACATGGGGATGTTTACTCATGAATCCGACGTAATCCTGCTCACCGCCGGAGCCACGTCGACACAGCGGTTCCTCAGCCTGTGAAAGCGGCACCCTTCGGTCAGTCGGAAACCATCAGTTCCCCTGGCAGAATGGGCCGGGTGCGCGGCAGGGCGCCGCGATATGTGGCAATGCCCATGATCAGCAGAGCCGCCGCAAACACCACCAGCTTCACCGCGCTCGTAGCCTGCGTCTGCGGCAGAGCCTTCCACAGGACCAGCAGCACGACCTGCGCCGCTGTTGCCGACCAGACCGTGCCGTAGAAATAGCGGCGCTCGGTCCCTTCGCCTTTGGTGGAGCGGCCCACGCGCGGCAGCGCTCCAGCCACGCCCAGCGCCAGGATCAGCGCGCACAGCGGTGGATAGGCCCAGGTGTAGATCTGCTTCATATACCAGACGCCGGTGGCGGAGGCGATGGCCAGACCGGCCAGGTTGAGCAGCGCAAAGTTGAGCGCCGCGTTCCACGCAAAGGTGTAGCAGACGCGCCGGTAGAGCGGGTTGGGCTTGTCCTCGTCAAAGCGCAGGATGTAGGGGCGCGGCTCCACGCCGGGCAGGCGGCCACGCAGCCCGGCAATGCCGGTGCCCACCAGCACCGCGCCCAGCCAAGCCATGTTCCAGGAGTGAAATCCGTGCGCAAACAGCGTAAACGTCAGCGGCCCCGGCGCCAGAAAAAACACAAAGATCCAGATTGGCCAGTGCGCCAGCCGGTAGTTCCACGTATTGCGTTCCCGGATTTTACGCGCCTGGGCATACTCCACTTTCCCGCTGTATTGCATAGGGCAAAGTTTCGCAGGGCACAGGTCGGGGCGTCAATCGCTCGACGCCGGGCTGCAGGCGCGGCTCACGCGTTGGGCCGGAAAGCTCTTGAAATCGGGCGCTCGGCAAGGTGTATACTTGCCGCCTCGCTCGATCCCGCACCGGAATTCATTCTTGAAAGGGGGCAATCCATGCCCAACTATTTGTTGCAGGTTTCCTACACGCCTGAGGCCTTCGCGGCCATGATCAAGCATCCGCAAAACCGCGCCGAAGCGGTGCGCAAGCCCATCGAAAAACTGGGCGGCAAGGAAGTGGGCTTCTGGTTCGCGTTTGGCGAATACGACGTGGTGGCGATCATGGAGATGCCCGACGACACGCACGCCGCAGCCTTCGCGCTGGCCGCCGCGGCAGGAGGAGCCTGCAAGGCCGTGAAGACCACGCCGCTGCTCTCTGTAGAGGAGGAGCTAGCCGCGCTCAAGCTGGCCGGCGGCTCAGGCTACAAGCCGGTCAAGACGAAAAAGAGCTGACGGCTCATCGCTGGGATAGCTGTCTCGCGTGGCGATCCAGCCGGACCGCCGCGCGAGAGTGTGTCTGTGAGGTCATTGTCAAGTCAGTCCTTCGCCGCATCGTAATTGAGATTCTGCCCCAGCCAGCGTTCGACTTCGGCCACGCTCATGCGCTTGCGCTCGGCGTAGTCGGCTACCTGGTCGCGGCCGATCTTGCCCAGCGAGAAATAGCGCGACTCAGGATGCGCGAAGTAGAGACCGCTCACGCTCGATCCCGGCCACATGGCATACGACTCGGTAATCTTCATGCCGGTGTTGGCCTCGACATCGAGCAGCCGCCACAGCGTGCCCTTCTCGGTGTGATCCGGGCACGCCGGATAGCCCGCCGCCGGGCGGATGCCGCGATATTTCTCATGGATGAGGTCGTCGGTGGTGAGCGCCTCGCTGCGGCCGTAGCCCCACTCGTCGCGCACGCGCTTGTGCAGGCACTCGGCAAACGCTTCGGCCAGACGGTCGGCTATGGCCTCGGCCATGATGGCGTTGTAGTCGTCGTGCTTGGCGCGGAAGCCGTCGCACAGTTCCTTGAGGCCGATGCCGCTGGTGACCGCGAATGCGCCAATGTGATCGCGCAGACCCGTCTCGCGCGGCGCGATGAAGTCCGACAGCGACCGGCAAGGCTCGCTGCCTTCCCGGTTCGCCTGCTGACGGAGAAAGTGGAAGCGCTCCAGTTGCTCTGTGCGGCCAGCGTCGGCGTATAGCTCCACATCGTCGCCAACCGCGCTCGCGGGAAAGAGCCCATAAACGCCGCGTGCGGTGATCAGATTTTCCGCGACGATTCGGTCGAGCAGTGCATTGGCCTCGGCAAAGATCTGGCGCGCCTGTTCGCCCTGTCTTTCATCGTCGAGAATGCGCGGATAAACGCCCTTCAGCTCCCAGGTGTGGAAGAACGGAGTCCAGTCGATGAATTCGCGAAGCGTGGCGAGGGGAAAGTTGTCGAACACGCGCACACCGGTGAATTCGGGCGTTGGCAAATCGCCGGCGCGCCACTCGATCGGCGTAGGCCTGGCGCGCGCAGTCTCAATGGACGCAAGCACCGCGCGCGGCGCGGAGTGCGCCTTGCGCAGCCTCTCATAATCGGCGCGATGCTGCACCACAAACTCCGCCTTGCCGTCTTCGCTGAGCAGGCTGGTTGTGACAGGCACCGCACGGCTGGCGTCCAGAACATGTACCACCGGCTCGCTATAGTGCGGCGCAATCTTGACCGCGGTGTGCGCTCGGCTTGTGGTTGCTCCGCCGATGAGCAGCGGCAGCTTGAATCCCTGCCGCTCCATCTCGCGCGCCACATGCACCATCTCGTCGAGCGACGGAGTGATGAGCCCGCTGAGGCCGATCAGATCTGCCTTCTCTTCTTTGGCGCGCTCCAGAATTCTTTCGCACGTCACCATCACGCCCAGGTCGACGACCTCGTAGTTGTTGCACGCCAGCACCACGCCCACGATGTTTTTGCCGATATCGTGCACGTCGCCCTTCACGGTGGCCAGCACGATCTTGCCCTGCGCCTTCACCGCATGGCCCGCGGCCACCATCGAAGCCTTCTCGGCCTCCATGTATGGGGTGAGATGCGCCACGGCTTTCTTCATCACGCGCGCCGACTTAACCACCTGTGGCAGAAACATCTTGCCCGCGCCAAACAGATCGCCCACCACGCTCATGCCCGCCATCAGCGGACCTTCGATCACCAGCAGCGGGCGGCCCAGCTTGACGCGCGCCTCTTCCGCGTCGATCTCGATGAAGGCGTCGATGCCCTTGACCAGCGCGTGCGAGAGCCGCTCCTCGACCGTGCCATTGCGCCACTCCTCGGCCTTCTTTTCGCTCGCCGCGGCGCCTGCGCCAGCCTCGGCCGCCTTTAACGCCTCGCCGTACACCACCAGGCGTTCCGTGGCATCGGGCCGCCGGTTGAGCAGCACATCCTCCACCAGTTCCTTCAGTTCGGGATCGATCTCTTCATAGACCTCCAACATGCCGGCGTTGACGATCCCCATGTCCATGCCCGCGGCGATGGCGTGATAGAGAAACGCCGCGTGCATGGCCTCGCGCACTTTATTGTTTCCGCGAAAGCTGAAGGAAATATTGGACACGCCGCCACTCACCTTGGCGTGCGGCAGATGGCCCTTGATCCAGCGCGTGGCGTTGATAAAGTCCACCGCGTAGTTGTTGTGCTCGTCCATGCCGGTGGCAACGGTGAGGATATTGGGATCGAAGATGATGTCCTCGGGCGGAAGGCCGAGCTCGACGAGAATGTTGTAAGCCCGCTCGCAGATGCGAATCTTCTCTTCGTAGGTGGCGGCCTGGCCCTGCTCGTCGAACGCCATCACCACCACAGCCGCGCCATATTTCAGCACCGTCGCTGCGTTCTGGCGAAACTTCGCTTCGCCTTCCTTGAGCGAAATGGAATTAACGATGCCCTTGCCCTGCAGGCACTTCAGGCCGGCCTCGATCACCTCCCACTTGGATGAGTCGATCATGAACGGGACCTTGGCCACCTCGGGCTCGCTGGCCAGCAGCTGCAGGTAGCGCGACATGGCGGCCACGCCGTCGATCATGCCCTCGTCCATGCAGATGTCGATGACGTTGGCGCCGTTCTCCACCTGCTGACGGGCCACGCTCACCGCTTCTTCAAACTTGCCCTCCTTCACCAGGCGCGCAAACTTCGGCGAGCCGGCCACATTGGTGCGCTCGCCGATCATGATGTAAACGCCGCGCTGCTGCGTGAAAGGCTGCGATCCGGAAAGGCGCAGCGGCTTTGGCTCAACGAACTCCGCCACCGTCATGCTACGACCCCGCTCTCGATTGCGGCAGCTTCGTCGGCGTGCGCGCGACTGAGCTTTCTTGGCGGCTTGCCGTCAAGCGCTTTGGCAATGGCCGCGATGTGCTCGGGCGTGTTGCCGCAGCAGCCGCCGGCGATGTTGAGCAGCCCGTCATGCGCAAATTCGCCGAGATAGCGCGCCATGTCCTCCGGCCCCAGATCGAAGCCCGTGGGCGCAAGCGGATTGGGAAGGCCCGCGTTCGGATAACATGAGATCGCCACGTCAGCCTTCTCGGCCAGCTCGGAGAGAAACGGATACATGAGATCTGGCCCGAGCGAGCAGTTAAGGCCGATCGAGAGCGGCCGCACATGCTTCACCGCGGTCCAGAAGGCCTCTGGGGTCTGCGCGGAGATCATGGTCTCGCCGCCGCGGCCCACGGCTGCCGAAATCATGATGGGCAGTTCCCGCCCGCTCGCAGCCAGGCCGTCTTCGTCGAATACCTCGCGAATCGCCACCAGCGCGGCCTTGGCGTTGAGCGAGTCGAAGATGGTCTCCACCAGCAGCAGGTCAACGCCGCCGGCGATCAGCGCGCGCACCTCATGCGCGTATGCGGCCTTCACCTGGTCGAACGTGACTACGCGAAAGCCCGCATCGTCGGCGTCGGGCGAGTTCGAAAGCGACACCGTCAGCGGACCGATGGCACCCGCCACGAAGCGTTGGCGGCCGGTTTCGTTCGAGAAGCGATCAGCCCATTCGCGGCACTGGCGCGCCGACTGCTCGTTGATCTCCCACGCCAGGTCGTTGAGAAACTTGTCCTCGATCACGCTCTGATAAAACGTGGGATCCTTGCGCCCGCCGCGCTCGCGCGGGTCTTCGACAAAAAACTCGCTCTGCGTGATGCTGGTGGCGCCGAATGTGTTGGTCTCAATGATGTCCGCGCCTGCCTCAAGGAAACGGCGATGAATGTCGCAGATCATCTGTGGCTGCGTGAGCGAGAACAGGTCGCCGTTGTTCTTCAGGTCCTTGGTCGCGCCTTTGAAGCGCTCGCCGCGGATCTCGGCTTCGGTCATCCCGTAGGAACGGATGGTTGTGCCCATCGCGCCATCGATGATGGCGATGCGATTTTCGAGGATCCTCTGAAGAGGATGTTGGTGAGCTTTCGTCATTTTTCTTTGAATGTCCTGACTTCTAGAATATACGGTTCAGGAGTTTGCAGTTTTCTCGCAACGACCGGCGTCTCACACGTGCATTTGATTCCACTTGCAATTCGGCTCAATTAGGTATAACAGTTATATTAATGCGCTTCCACTTCGATCCGCGCAAGAGCGAGCGATTGAGGGAGAATCCGCGCCGGGGTATCGGATTTGAGGAGGCACAGGACATATTCTGCCGACCCTATTACCTTGACCGAAGTTCAGATTTTCCCGAACAATACCGCGCGGTCGGATGGGTAGGAGATCGTTGATTCTCGCTCACGTTTGAGGTGCGGGAGGACGATGAAGGCGAGTTTTACCACCTGGTCACGCTTTGGAAATCTAGCCGTTATGAGGAGGAACTCTATGCCAAAAACACTTGAATCCCTCAAGCCCCCGACCGCCGACGAGATCGCCGACATGGCCGACAGAGGAGAGGACATCTCCCGCTTCTTCACCAATACAGGCAAGATGATGCCGCCGATTCAGCGCGTCAATGTGGATTTTGCGCTGCCGATG
>Ga0302324_100004249_pt1 | contig 31804 bp, 29 predicted proteins | sample Palsa_T0_1_FD_201949 | JGI IMG/M metagenome (GOLD analysis project Ga0302324, IMG submission 201949) | Peat permafrost microbial communities from Stordalen Mire near Abisko, Sweden - Palsa_T0_1 | ecosystem: Environmental > Terrestrial > Soil > Palsa > Peat permafrost | place: Sweden: Abisko... | reverse complement strand
GGTCCGACCGGGAGCGGTCTTGAATATCCACTGAACGTCAGTCGTTGCGCTCGGAGAATTCTTGAGGGCCGTACTGTTAAAGTATGCGTCGTAGTAATACCGCTCCAAGGGCGGCATTGTGAACGAATACCAGATGGTCAACGGGACGCTAAACAGCACGGGACCAACCGCGATGAGAAACACGATCAGCCACGGAAACCGGCGCGGAAATCGCATCGGTTTCATGGCACTTCCTCGGACGATTTGCTGCCGTTCTTGACCCTCAGTTTGGCGAGAAACTCGTCGGCCTTTTGCTGCTTAACGGAGTCGGCGTATGCCAGCATCTTGCGGAGCGATTCGTCCGTCAACGGGCCTTTGGAAGCTGCCGCGAACAGATTAAGGATAAGGGTGCGAATTGCCATCAGTTCCGCGAGCAGGATCGGGTCGGTATTCTGGGCGGGGACGGAACGCGCCTGGGCGAGCGCAGCGTCGCGCAGCCACTCGCCAACCTTCTTCCCGGCGCTTGCGGCTGCGGATTCGACTTCGGAAAGCTCCGCCTCGGACAACCGGGTGCCGATGGAATTGGTGCGGTACTTCTCGGAGGTCCTGGCGGCGGGAACCGCTGGCGGAATCAGTGAAGGCGGCTTCGAGTCGGTGGTAGACACTGCAAATTTGACCCCGGCAGGAACTTAAATCGTCACTCAGTTGGATGCCGGGTTATGGAGCATGGTTTTCGTAAGGGCTTTTGCATCATCAAGTTCACACCCGGTAACTTCATCGGTAGCATTCGCTACCCGCATGTTCACGCTCGGAAATGAGAACTCGCAAGCTGCTGAAAGCAAATATGTTAACCATCGTTAACTTTGCACTCCTTTGCAGTTACCCATTGGGGATGACGTGTCGTAGCGCCAACCCGATGCGCAAGCATCGAGCCGGCAAGATGTAGCGAATGAAAGAGTCGTACGGTGAAGGCGTAGCGAACCACACCGGCTCCGAGTCATGCGGGCATGGCCGCAAGGCCAGATACGAAGCGTTGACAGGAGGAACTGCGGGCCAGGTTATTGAACCGCGAAATACCCCGAACTTCAGGACGCCGACGCTCTGACACAAGGCGGAAGGCAACATCCGGCGCAGCGCCATCGCAAGCTGAGCTGGAGTCCTGCGCGGTCTGTGACCCTGGCACGCAGGGACATATCTTGCACGGAAGTTGGGAGATCCCGGGTTCACCCGAGAGCAGCCAGTGCTCGCGGGACGCATCGGGAAGTCCAAGGACAAAAGCCGATGATGAACGAACACGGGAAGTCGGACAGACCCATAGTACCGGGGAAGTCTCCGAACAAGGCCAGACTTTCGGCGGCGGAGGAGATGGAGGGAAGGAGTCTGGCCAAGGGGAACCTGAGCCAGCAAAACGCGTCCCGGACTCAGAGCCGGAGCAACGCGCCCAGCGCGCTGGAGCAGGTACGACAGGCAGCAAAAGAGAACAAGGATGTGAAGTTCACCGCTCTGCTGCACCACATCTACCGGATCGACACCCTGCGGTTTGCCTACTCTCAGTTGAAGAGGCAGGCGGCGCCGGGAGTGGATGGGGAGACATGGCGGCACTACGGCGAGGCGCTCGAGGAAAACCTCCAGAACCTCTCCCATAGGCTGAAGCGCGGAGCGTACCGGGCCAAGCCGGTGCGTAGAGTTTACATTCCCAAGGCGGATGGGCGGCAGCGACCGCTCGGCCTCACGGCGCTCGAAGACAAGATCGTCCAACGAGCGACGGTGGAAGTGCTGAACGCCATCTACGAGACCGACTTTCTCGGCTTCTCCTATGGGTTCCGCCCAGGACGCAGCCAGCACATGGCGCTGGACGCCCTGTACTGCGGAATCTATGGAAAGCGTGTGAACTGGGTGCTGGACCTGGACGTGCGCAGCTTTTTCGATAAGCTTTCGCACACTTGGCTGGTCCGGTTTCTCCAGCACCGGATAGCGGACCGGCGCGTTGTGCGCCTGATCCAGAAATGGCTCAGCGCGGGCGTGCTGGAAGAGGGAAAACGGACGGTGATGGAGGAAGGGTCGCCGCAGGGCGGAAGTGCATCGCCCCTGCTGGCGAACCTCTATCTCCATTATGTGTTTGATCTCTGGATTCAGGCATGGCGGCGGAAGCGGGCGCACGGCGACGTGATCGTGGCGCGCTATGCCGACGACATCGTGGTTGGATTCGAGGTCAAGTCGGACGCCGAAACGTTCTGGAAGGAACTTCAGCAACGAATGGAAAAGTTCCAACTGGAGCTGCACCCGGACAAGACACGGTTGTTGGAGTTTGGCCGCCATGCGGCTGCCAATCGTCAGCGTCGCCGTCTGGGCAAGCCGGAGACCTTCGACTTTCTCGGCTTCACGCACCTGTGCGGGAAGACGAGCAGAGGACGGTTCACCGTGCTCAGGCAGACGATCCGTAAACGGTTGCAAGCCAAGCTGCAAACGGTGAAGACCGAACTGCGGCGACGCATGCATGACCCGATCCCTGAAGTCGGCGCATGGTTGAAGTCCGTTGTGGGAGGGCATATCCGATACTTTGGAGTGCCGGGAAACCAGTACGCCCTGGCCTACTTCCGTTTCGCGGTGAGCAACCTCTGGCATCACGTCCTTCGACGGCGAAGTCAGAAGGGACGCGTCCCATGGGAACGGATGAAACGGCTCATCCAACGCTGGCTTCCTCCAGCCCATATCTGCCATCCTTATCCCACGCGCCGCCTGCGCGTCACCACCTGAGGCAAGAGCCGTATGCGGGAAATCCGCCCGTACGGATCTGTGCGGGGGGTACGGCGTAAGCCGTATCCCTACCGCGACGCCCTCAACCCGATGCCGCAGGCAGCGCTGTTCTTGGGACGCCCATCCAGACACGGAACTCCGGCACTGATGGCCGACCCCACGAAATCCCCCCGGCGGAAGGCGTCATTATGAAGATTGTGGAGGCTGACGGACGCGCAGCGTATTCGAGCGCTGTGCCATCGTCTCGCAGACAGATATTCCCGATGCATTGAGAAAACTTGAGGCAAGCTAACGATCCAGATGGCCTTGCCTGAAAAGGCTCATTTCGAAGATGCAAGGTAAGCGTCGACTGTGGGCCGTCTCGACAGCGCATTTTTCTTTCGGCATGCTCCTTTAGGTAGATGATGACAGACAGCGCAGGCGGCAGTCTTCAGTCACTTCGTTATATAGAGGAGACCTATCCCCTTCTATAGGAAGTTCAAACTCCCGATCGATACTTGGTTGGCCTGGAGAGATGATCCCCGTCCTATTGAACGAATCTATGAAGAGTGTTACGTAAGCGTGCACATCGTGTCGGCGATCAAACGCGCGATTGCTTTCGCTCCGTCTGACTGGAGACGGCATGATGCTCAGGGCCTCGATTTCAGATCCCGGGTCTGAACATCCAGACCCGGAACCCGGATTCGTTGAAGATCAAGCCATGGCCCAACGGCGTTTCCCTTGTGAGAACGTATCGCCGAATGGTTACAGCACCGTAGGCGGTATCGCTGGAATAACAAACCATTCAGCCGGTGTGGGCGTCCCCGTGTTGACTGTCCCCGCGCCGGAGCAGCTGACTGTATCAGTATTTACGTTTTGAAAAGTGCAACTGGGGTCGCTGGCAAACGAATTCGGGCTACTGGGATAGTTTGTACGGGCGTTCGATGCGGTGAAATTAGAGAAACTGCCAGCCTTCGGATCAAACTCAAACCCGAAATACAGGTCCGTGCTCCCTCTGACGGCGCAGACAATCTGATGGCTGTTTTGATCTGTAGTTGATCGGAGAGTGCCTAATCCTGCGCAGCTCGCATCGCCTGTGGAAACACCACCGAGCAGCTGAACATATGGCTGCACCGAACTTACTTGTGCGCCTGCGGCAGCAGGCGTAAACCTGATGCCGTACAAAGCGTCCGCCGAGTTTGAGACCGCACAGAGAACATCACCCGTACCGTCCATTGGGCCTGAGCATCCAGGAATGCCTATCACCGTCTGGGTTGAACCACCGCTGGTAACACTGATTGTATAAGGCGCTGTGGTGCTTCCCGACGTGCGTGGATCGAAGGTCACGCCACTAAGCGCGCCATTGTTGTTGGCAACACAAGTAACTAGTTTGGGCTGATTTCCGCCTGAGATGTTGGGATTCGTGCAATTCGGATCTACAGTGGACGATGCTCCCAAGGCCACAATCACAGGAGCCATGTTTGTGGCTGGATTGAAAGCTATCCCAGTTAGTTCATTGTTAGATGTACGTACCGCACAAATCGTGTCGTCGTCGTGGGGTTCGCCCGCTCGAGCTTGAGCGTCATCGGCAAGCTGCTGACGAAACCGCGGATTCCCGATCGTGCAGCTTGCGTTTCCGGTGACACTGGACAGTAGTGTTTTCGGATTGTTCCATATGGTTGGAGAGGTCGTATTTGGACCATTTCCTACATTGAACCTTATCCCAAAGAGCGTGGTGCCATTCCTATAGGCACATACGGTATCGCCGGTTGCGTCATCAACGCTGGAGCAGCTTGAATTGCCTACTGTGCCACTAACACCGAGGCCAAAATAGGTTATTGCCGTGTTCTCCAAAACTCCTCCATTGGTCACTTCGGTTTGCCACACGGCCAAAAGCTCGTTGTTCCCGTCGCCCACGACGCAGATGGTTTGACCCGCACCGCTGGCTGAGGCCGCGCAGGCTGGACCGCTGTTGATGGTCGCGGGTTGCGACAATCTCTGTCCGTTTAGTTGAACTATTACGGAAAGCGAAGTCCCTTTTGTACAGTCAAAAGTGCACGTAAATGAGAACGTCAGGCTACCCGAGATCGAACCGAGCGTCTGGTTGGGGATAAAGGTGACTGGAAGCTGCAACTCCTGCCCCTGCCCAGACAAGGAAAAGGATGAGGGCACGCTTACCGTGCCTGTAGAAATATTTTGTGATGAGCTGCCATGGATCTGGAAATCGCCTCCTATTATTTGAGATCCATTGAATGCAACAGTGGTCGTTACGGGAGGTTGAGAAGGATATACATTCCCAAAAGACGCGCCCCCGCTTATACTCTGTCCCTTGGAGCTTGATGAGGAAGCGAAGAGCAGGAGAGCCACGCTCACGGCCAGGAAAGTGGCGCGAAATTGCGCTGTGGCTTTTTTCTGCGTGGCGGCTGAAAGTGCGTGGAGACATTTATAACGGGTGTGGAAATCAGTTTTTGCACGGGTAACTGCGCGAGCAAATCGGAGAGACGAAGGCAGGGTAACCGAAAAAACCAACATTTTTATCTCCTTTGTATCTGGTGCTGCGGTTATGGAGCATGGGAATCAACGATTCTTTCGTGGTCAGGCAATGAGACGTTTTTGCGATCACGAGACTCTTGGCGCTTGCAAGCTGGCAGCCTGCAATCTGAATAACTGACTTAATGAGCAGTTATTCAGTAAATATTTGACTTGCCAACGTGATAGTTACCATGGGGATAGTCAGGCCGAAGAGACAACGGCAGCATGATGTTGCTGGACTATGACGGCTATGGATAGAGACCGGCTTCGAGCGACACCGGATGCGGACTGCTTGTCGATTTAGCGCAGCGGCCAGAGATGGTCTTATCTACAGAACGGGGATGGCGCAGTCAACTCAGGGAAAATGGAAAGGTAAAACTGAACCCTGCTGCGTAGCGGAAACTGGTCGGGCTGGGGGCCGCGAGAACCCGGCAAGTGGTCCCCCTCAACCGGTGTTTGGCGAATAGTACCTGAATCCTCGAAGTGCTGTTCAATGATTGGTGAATCCGCCATTCTTTCACCGTCTTGACTGCGCACAGCAGCGCCTTTATCGCCCTCTTTTAATTATTCGTTCTAGCCTGGTTGCTTTCGCGTCGGTGTCCGCCAGATCAGCATGCACCGACGAGCTTCGTCTTCCGCTTTCCGCATCAAGCAGGATTGAGCGCCGTCAGAGCCGGTCGCAAAAGCATTAATGTGTAACCCAGTCACTCCAACTCCAGTGGGCGAAGGCAGCTATAAGCTGAATCAGTGAACGGCAAACCTGTTTGCGTCGAAGAGATCCTCAACCACCGTAGGCGATGCGTTCCCAGTTGATGTGGGCGGGAACCGGAGCAATCCTGTTCCGCCAGAAACATAGATGTTGTTCGCAGCATCCACGGCAATTCCATCGGGTTCTCCCAGCATCGTCGCCGGTCCACTGATGCTATTGATGGGAACTGCTGAGCCATTGGTGCCTCCCGAGAATGTCAGTACGGTTGGAGCTAGTCCCTCTTCAGTCTGAACCACAGCATAAATATTTCCCGAAGCATCGAGGGCGAGGTCAGAGATCCGCGTGAGCAGTGATTCCGTGCCGGAAATTGTCCTCGCCGGGGTTGCAGTGCCCGACTGGTCTGGTGAGTAAACTAGAATGACGTCCGACCCGTTTATCGGGGCGGGCGCATATGCATACACGATATTGCCGCTGCCGTCGACCGCCAGTGCCTCCGCATCATCAGCTTGCGTAGGCACAGTTATGGTGCGGATGGGCTTGGCGTTTCCGTCAGCCCCGGCGGCGAACTCCAGAATCGTGGTTGCCTGGAGGGTGCCAAGACACGCTACATAGATGCTTCCAGCGCCATCGACAGCTACATATGCTGGGTTCGCTACGGCAATAGTACGTAGGGGCGCTACCATTCCATTTGCGTTCGGAGCGAAGACCAGAACCGAGCCCTTGGTTTCGTCGAAATGGTCGGGCGCGGCCACGTAGATATTTCCGGTGGAGTCCGTTGCAACATCTGTATAGATATCCACTTGACTAAGCGATGTGATGGTTGCCGTGGGTGGTGGAATCGACCCGCTAACGATCGGATATTCGACCACGCTGGATTGAAATCCTTCGCCGGTGCCTGTGGTCGAACTGGGAACTTCTATTGTGTTCAATGTATATACCGTAGAGGCAGGTGGCCCCGGAGGGACCGTCGGCGTTGGAGGATTAGAGGGCGGAGGCGGAGGTGGGGGTGGTGGTGGTGGAGGAGGTGGAGGAGGCGTCGGTGAGGGCTGTGTTTGGACGGTCTGGTTGTGGCCCCCGCATCCGTTGAGCGTCAGGATCATTGTGGCAAGAATGCACGATAGCACGGCAAAACGCATGGGGATAACCTCTCACGTCAACGATGGCTGGCACCGCATTTCTTCTGTAACTGACATCCAAACGTTTTATTCCGTATTCTTTGTCGGATTGCATGAAGGGCGCTTCGCTTCCGCTGCGGTTCGGAGAGGCTTAAAGCCGGCAAGCCTAAAGGCTCATCCCATCCACGAGGCGATGAAGCCCAGCGGTGAACCGACGTCTGGGAATTGGGGGTCCGGTTGATGCCTGAGTGCAACTATGATCGCAGTGGAGGCCGGGAAGGACCATGCAGCAGTCGGAAGAGATGAAACGGATTGGCTGTCGCCTCACAGCCGCCTACTACGTCGCTGGCCGGTCGCTACTGGCCATTCTCCGAGGAGGCACCCTTGATTCGTTGGTCGTCATCTCCCATCCGGCGATGCTGCCTTTGGGCGACAAGCTCTCGCCCGCCGTCAGGGTAAACCTTAGCTGCGAAGTGAGAACGCCGAAGTGGGAGTGTACTTGCGGCGGCTATGTGCCTGACCTCGCCAGCAAGCAGACCTTCCAAAGCTACAGAGAGTTGAACCCTTCCTCTCGCACAATCGTGTTGGGACCAGATTGTGCAGAGTGCCGCAAATTTTCGGTCGCTCATTTGGAAATGCTTCATGCAGGCCCTCTCTCCGCCGAAATGTTCATGCCTCACTTTCCAATCCACATGGATGTCGCAACGGTTCAGAGTGAGGAGGACCAATGGTTCGACGAGTTTTCGGTTCTGGAGCAGATCAGGGAGGATGTCATCAACCGCGCCCGCAACCTTAGCGCCCAAATTGTTAGCTGCGAACGAAACGGAATCAAAGCGCTTGCAATACGATTAGCGGTTCAATCCGAGACGCTGGACGGCAGAGAGGCAGAAAGCCTGCTGAGCAACAATCTGAGACCGTCGGATTCCCAGGTGCTATAAGATTGTGAATCATCGGGGCAAGGATGGCGATGCCTTTTTCGCCACGCTTCACCCTGCGGCCTAGCTGGTTCCATGCCCACATCCCCGCTACGTGCCTAGCGTCGGGCTTCTGTCTCGCTATGAGCAAAACATCCCCTAAAGAGTAATTCGGAAAATGCACCATCGCGTCCAGAAACACAGTGAGGGTTTCGCTCTTGCCCGCCTCTAGCTGCTCGATGAGAAATTGCACGTTCTCACGGACAAGCTGTTGTGCGGTCGCAGGCTTCCGGTTTTCACTGCCGGAAGCCGGGTTGCTGGCGATGCTGTTGGCTGTACCATTGCTGGCGGTGGATGTGCTGTTGTTGAGATAAGACATGGTGTGCTCTCCTGTGCTGCCCGCGTGGGGCGAGATTGTGAAGGAGGGCTTTTCGCCTTTGGCTCTCAACCAAATTTCTTTTATTGAGTGCCCCCGCTTCATGTCTTTGCGGCGGGCAGAGACGAGGCGGGTTCGGTCAATGCCGCGCGTTCTTCTGCGCGTTCATCGAAGCGCAGCGGAGAGCATTGACGGGTTCCGACCGGCTCTGTCATAAAGCCGCATGAAGCGGGGCGCTGGATGAAAGAAGAAATTTCGGTCTACTTCCGCATTGCTTTTGAGGGGCGGGCGTTGCGGGGCAAGATACAGGCCCCGCATGGATGGGAAGCGGAAAACGCTCCGCACTTGGAGCGGTTGCAGCGCGGGAAGGGCGCAGCATCCTTCCCGAAAGTATGGACGCGACTTAAAGCATCTGTATCCCGGAATTGACAAGTGTTAGGCTACAGGCTACAGTGATTCAGGTGCGAATACGCAACTTCGTCCATAAAGGTTTGAAGAGGCTCTACGCGGACGACGCCACCAAAGGCGTGCCGACCGATACGGTAGACAAGCTCCGCAAGATGCTTGCCTTTCTGGACGACATGGAAGACCCGGAAGAGTTGCGGATGCTCCCCTCATGGAAAGCGCATACCTTGACAGGCGACCGCAAGCGCACATGGAGCCTGAGCGTTACGGCCAATCGGCGGTTGACCTTTCGTATCGACCCACCCGACCGCGAGATTTACGACGTGAATTTAGAGGATTATCACTAGGTTCAAAGGAGAAGAGACCATGCCCATGAAGAACCCACCCCATCCTGGGGATTTCATTCGGACGGAGATTATCGAAGCAGCAGGGCTGACGGTCACGGCGGCGGCGATAGCGTTGCGCGTCTCGCGTCCTACGTTGTCCAGCCTGCTCAATGGCAAGGCCGACCTTTCCGGGGATATGGCGCTCCGCATCGAGAAAGCCTTTGGAGTGAAGATGGACACGCTGATGCGTATGCAGTCGTCTTACGACATTGCCCAAACACGTAAGCGCGAGAATCAAATCCGTGTGCCGCGCGTTTCCGTATTGGCCGCCACGCATTAGCGTGCGGCAACATGCCTCAGAACCTCAACGGCGCGGTTGAGGAAGGCTCACATAAAGCGCACTAAGAACAGCCGCCAGCGGCGGCTCGTGCGCGGAGATTTGCCGCTAAGAACGCCCCGGCGGGGCAGCGGCAAATCAGAGCAATCTCAGCAAGGAATGTCCGGGCCGGACATTGGGACGATACCCTCCCTGCGCCCGCCTCCGCCAGCGGCTCCAGCATAAGACGGCTTCGGGAAGCTCATGGTCAGCGCGGCCTGTGGCGCTGACCTCGTTTGCCTTTATCGTGCGTCTCCGCCGCCTTCGATGCCTTCGCCCTGGTCTCGTCCGGTTGCGGCAGCTCCCATCCTGCCATGCCCTGCAATACGCGGTCGGCGTGCTTGATGGTGTTTACGTGTCCGTAGTGGCTTTCAATCATGTGGACGGACGTTCCCATCTGCTCGGCAAGGAAATACACGTCCACGCCTTCCTGCAAGCGGAGCGTAGCATACGTGTGCCGGAAGCAATAGGTCGAGCGCGGCACGCCCTGCGTGCCTTCGCGCAGCTTCGCTTCGTTCAGAAGATCGGCAATCAGACTGCTGTAAAGAGTCTTTGCGGGCTTGCCTGTGACGTTGGTAAATACTCTGTCGTCCGGTGCTGTGGCTTTAGAGATAACGCGGATGCGTTCCAAATACTCTCCAACGCTCTTGGGAGCAACCAGCTTGCGCGACTTGCCCTTGCCCTGCACGAACAAGACAACAATCTCGCGGCCCTCGCGGTCTTTTGCGGGCATGATGTCGCGCCAGCGCAGGTTCTTCATCTCCGCTGGCCTCATACCTGTATTACAGGCAATCTGAATCAAGTTATAGGTGACGGTGCGATACCAAACGCTTGACGGCTTATCAGCCTCGGCAATCCACTTGCGACCCACGGTGTGGAGTTTGCGATACTCCTCCAGCGTAAACTCGTCACGCCGCATCGTCTTGAGCTTCGGGCGCTCGTCGAAACGCTGGCTTGCGGGAACATAGCGTTTCTTCACCGCATAGTTCATGATCGCCCCGAAGATGGACATCTCGAAACGGATGGTGGAATCGCTGATAAAAGGAACTACCCGTTCTTTGGAAGGTTTGACTTCAATCGGCTTCAACACTCTGATGCCCAGGGTGTGCTGAACCTTGGTGCGGCGCTCGGCTTCACGGTCCGCGAAGGATTGCGCTGCATCGGCTGTGACTTCCCGAACGCCGTTACGCTTGTGGCGTCCCGCGCCGTTCTCCCGCCGCCATGCCGGATAGCTGCCCCAGCGTTCGTCACCGATTAGATGGACCTGAGTCGAACCTGCATACCTGTCTAAAGTGCCCTCGATGACGGCACGGAGTTTCTTAGGACGCGCGGCGCTGATCTCTCCGCGTTTCGCCCGCGCCTCCTGCGTCAACAGATACTCTCGCGCCACGTCGCGGAAAGGCCGATTGAATACGGGAACGTCATGCTTGATGCGAAACCGTATGTCGGCGTCCTGATCGAAGGCCCGCTCGCGTGCCGCGCTAATGTCAGTCGTTTTAAGCGATACCGTTTTATAGCGGTCGGCCTTCGGCATCTTCATGCGGCAATACCACATCCGGTGGTCTACGTCGCCGCGCCGGAAGAGAATCAGGCCGGGTTTCAGCTCCTCTTTCTCGGTAATAAACGCCATGATCGCCTCCTGCGGTTATTCCGTTCTGTGCAGTTTCCGTGTAGATTCCTCGTGCAAGCCATTGATTCTTCGTGGCTGTGCAGGCTTTGTATGGAGCATTATAGAAAAATATAATCTTTATTTCTAGTTATTTATGATATAGTTCTCATCCTGAGCGTAGCGAACGAATCCCCGTATTTTGTTCGAGGCATCACAATCGCAACTATCGATGAAAATGCTCTAAGTCGAATCCAGCGACACAAAACAAGAAGGCCCGCTCATCGAGCGGGCCTTTCTCATTCTGCTTTATCCGTTTAATCTGTGCAAATCCGTGTTAAGCCTTCCTTCCCTACGCCATCCCAATCACAGTGCAAAGCTCCTTCACCGAATCCGCACTCTTGTTGAGCGCAGCCTGCTCCTCCGGCGTCAGCTTGATCTCGATAATCTGCTCCAGCCCTTTCGCTCCCAGCTTGCAAGGCACGCCGACATACAAGCCCGAGATCCCATACTCCCCCTGCAGATAAGCAGCACAAGGCAGAATCTTCTTCTTGTCCTTCAGAATCGCTTCGACCATCTCAACCGCCGCAGCCGAAGGCGCATAGTAAGCCGAGCCGGTCTTCAGGTGCTTCACAATCTCCGCGCCACCATTGGCCGTACGCGTCTCCAACTCCTTCAGCCGATCCGGCGCAATCAACTCCGTAATCGGAATCCCGGCCATCGTCGAGTAGCGCGACAGCGGAACCATCGTATCGCCATGTCCACCCAGCACAAACGCCGTAACGTTCTCGACCGAAACCTTCAACTCCTCCGCGATAAACGTCCGGAACCGAGCCGAGTCCAACACTCCAGCCATCCCGATCACGCGCTCGCGCGGCAACCCTGCCTGCTTGTATGCCGTCTGCGCCATCGCATCCAGCGGATTCGACACGACGATAATGATCGTATTCGGCGACGCCGCCACCACCTTCGCCACCACATCGCTCATGATCTTGAAGTTCGTATTCAGCAGATCATCGCGGCTCATCCCCGGCTTACGCGCAATCCCCGCAGTAATCACCACGATGTCGGAGTTCGCCGTATCGGCATAGTCATTGGTCCCGATAATGCTGACATCGCGCTTCTCAATCGGCATCGCCTGCAGCAGGTCCAACGCCTTCCCCTGCGGCACACCCTCCATCACATCGAGCAGCACCACATCGGCCAACTCCTTCGCTGCAATCCAATGCGCCGCCGTAGCCCCAACATTTCCTGCTCCAACAATCGTTACCTTCTTCCGCATTCCATTCCTCTCCCAAAACAATCAGTTAACATCCATAACAATTCTATCGACGCAAAGCCCAAAAACTCCGAGCCCGCACCACCCAATCCATTCTTATCGTCTTAAAATCCCTTTGATCACCGTTACGCCTTTATCCGCGATCAGCCGCGCAAATCCGTGGTCGGCCTTTGCGTTTGTCTCAGCCCATATTCTCAATCATACGACTGGCAAACTCACTCGTCTTCGCCTTGGTCGCGCCCTGCATCCCGCGTTCAAAGTCGTACGTCACAAACTTCTGCGCAATCGTCTTCTCCAGCGAGCTCTCGATCAGCCGCGCCGCCTCAGTCCATCCCAGAAAGTCGAACAGCATCACGCCCGACAGCATCACGCTCCCCGGATTGATCACATCCTTATCCGCATACTTCGGGGCCGTCCCGTGCGTCGCCTCGAACACCGCATAACCATCCCCGATATTTCCACCCGGAGCAATTCCCAACCCGCCCACCTGCGCCGCCGCCGCATCCGAGATGTAGTCACCATTCAGATTCGTCGTAGCCAGCACGCTATAGTCCTCGGGCCGCAGAATAATCTGCTGGAAGATCGAGTCCGCAATCCGGTCGTTGATCAGCACCTTCTGCTTCCACTTGCCACCACCATGCGACTCGCCAATCGAAGCCAGCACCGCCTTTACCTCAGCGATCACCTCTTCGCCAAACTCCTTCGCCGCAAACTCAATTCCCGGCTCGATCAGCGCGGCATTCTCCTCCGGCGTCAGCTTAGGATTCGCCTCGACATTCCCAAGTATCCAGCTCTCCCGCTCCGTCACCGTCTGCTCGCGAAACTCCTGCGACGCAACCTCATATCCCCACTCGCGGAACGCGCCCTCGGTAAACTTCTGAATATTGCCCTTGTGCACCAGCGTCACCGTCTTGCGCTTGGTGTCCAGCGCATACTGGATCGCCGCCCGCACCAGCCGCTTCGACCCTGTAATCGAGATCGGCTTGATCCCCACACCTGAGTCCAGCCGAATCTTCTTCTTGGTCCCCTTCAGCATGTCGTCGTTGAAGAACGAAATCACCTTCGCCGCCTCAGGCGTCCCCTGCCGAAACTCGATCCCGGCGTAGATGTCCTCTGTATTCTCGCGGAAGATCACCACATCCAGCTTCTCCGGATGCTTCACCGGACTCGGCACGCCCGCATAGTACTTCACCGGACGGATGCATTGGTAGAGATCCATCAACTGCCGCAACGCGACATTCAAGCTGCGAATTCCCCCACCCACCGGCGTCGTCAGCGGCCCTTTGATCGACACGCGAAAGTCCATCGTCGCCTTCACCGTATCGTCCGGCAGCCAGTTCTGCGTCTTGCGGTAGCTCTTCTCTCCCGCCAGCACCTCGTACCACGCAACCGACCGCTTCCCACCGTAAGCCTTCTCCACCGCCGCATCGAACACACGCTGCGAAGCCTTCCAGATATCGCGCCCCGTGCCATCGCCCTCGATGAACGGAATAATCGGATGATTGGGAACGTTGAACTTACCGTTGCTGTACTCAATGGCCTGGCCATTCGCCGGCACTGGAATTCCGTTGTAGCTAGCCTGCATGCGTGTCGTCTCCTCTAAGAAACATCAAGAAACGAAGGCTACCATCCACGCAATACGAGTGGCAACGATATGCGCCCCATCCGTGCGCTTATCGAACCAGATAATAATCCACAGTCGCCACCACACGAACCGTCTTCATGATGCTGGCATCGGCGTTTCCCCCACCGCCCTCACCTGCATCACTCCCCGACGACGCACCACCCACCGCCGAGATCGAAAACACACCCTGATTCGCCGAACGAATCGACCCCACCTGACTCCCCGAATCCGCCGCAAACCTGTCTGCCGAAGCCCGCGCATTCCGCGTCGCCTCCGTAATCATGTCCGGCTTCAGCGCATTCAGGCCGTTAAACTTGTACTTGATCCCACCCTGCCCATTGTTATCCCCTACAACAATCCCAGCCTGCACCAGGTCCGCTGTCTTCTCTCCTGCCTTCGCAATCTTGTCCACATCATCCGACTGCACCGTCACCGTCTGCTCCACAATGTAGCGCGGCCCCGTATTGTTCCCGCCATACTCATTCGCCAGCTTGTCCGTCACCTTGATCTGCCCCACCGAAATCTCATCCTGCTTCACCCCTTGTGCCGCAAAAAACTTCAGCACCGACTCCTTGTCTGTCTCGCTCTTGGCAAACACCTGCGGCAGATCGTTCCCCGCCTCCTTGAAGTTCACCGGCCAGATCGCCATATCCGACTTGACCGTCCTCTCCACCAGCCCCTTCACTGTCACATACCGGTCCGCCAGCTTGATGTCCTTGATCTGCGAGCCAAGCACCCACCCACCCAACACCAACCCCAGCAGCAGACAAACTCCCACCACCGCAGCAGAAGCAAGTAAGGAAGACCGTTCCGTATCCACAGAGAAAACCTCCGTCAACACAACAGCAGCAGAATGAAGCAGCCCTTGCGTCTTGTCAACATGCTTACGCGACCTTGAAGAACTTGCTTTCCTAACGCGTTCGATTCAGGCGCATTCAATTCTGCCGGTCAATCTGCGGCAACTCATAAAAACCCGCGCATTTCCCTCCCGTAACCACAACAAAACCGGGAGCTATCCTCTCCTCGGTCGAGTCAGTCAATGCACCTTCCAGGTTCAAAGTTGATCCGTCATTCATCGCGAAGTTTGCGTTCACCAGATTCCCTTGGACCGCGCCCGGCGGTGTCGAACCGATCGTCCCCGAACTGAAACACGAAGAGCCGCCCACCTGGATGCTTCCCGTAAGCACGCTACTGCTCGGCGTAGATATCCCCGTCGACGGATTTGTCACCATGCCGCCCTGATGAAGGCTTACTTGAAACGAAACTGGCTTCCCTGTCTCCCCAGGAGCAGCCGTCGGCGCGCTTCCTGCTCCAACATAGACTCCACTGACAAGAGGAAACGAAGTTGCGGTAATCGCTCCTGTGAAATTCCCCCCGCACACCGGTCCCAAGGATGTTCCGGTAAACGACTCCGTATAAGTGCCAGCCCACTCGCCGCTCGTCTGAGGGGCCTTCCCTTGGATCAATAACGAGTTCCCCGGAAAATTAGCTGGCGTCTGCAGCGTGAAGCTGCCATCGGCGGCAATAGTCCCTGTAGCTAGAGTTGTAAACGATACCGACGAAATCAATATCGGTGGCGAAGAGTCTTGATTGCTGCAGGGCTGATTGATGAATCCTGACGCCGCAAGATTTTTACCCGTCACGTCAAAAGTCATTGCCAGCCTGAATCCACCCACTCCGCCAATCTGAAGCTGATTCGTCGGCAGCGGCCCCACAAGAAGCCAGTTCCCCGCTAGTGCGCTTGTAGCAGGGCTTCCCGTTCCACACCCGCTTAGCAATCCAAATAGGCATGAGACAAAAAACAACCGGGCCCAAGCGTTCATCGCTAAACCCTAGCATCGTGCTACTTATCTGTCATCAAAAGAAAGGGCCGATGATCTCTCACCGGCCCGCACTGCAATCTGTATTTCTGCCCTAGAAGATATTCCACAGCAACTGGTTGTAAACATCATGGTGGAACTGCACCTCAGGAGCCTTCACAATGGTCCCCAGCAGTCTCGCGCAACGGTCCGCCGAAGCCTGCTTCAGGTCCGCATAACGACCCTTCACATCCTCTCCCAGCAGCTTCGTCGTCCACTCCGCTCCACGGAAGTTCTCAATCGCCGTATACACATTGTCCGGCAGGTACCGCTCCGCCTGACGCAGGTTCTTGATCTTCGACGTCTCCCCATGCAGCCCGCTCTTGAAGATCGAGTACAGCACCAGGTAAGGATTCGCATCCGGCCCAACCGACCGAACCTCCACCCGCGCCGACTTCTCATTGCCAATCGGAATCCGCACCATCGACCCACGATCCGTCGCTGAAGCCTTGATCTGGTTCGGCGCCTCAAAGTGCGGATCGAGCCGTCGATACGCATTCACGCTCGCATTCAGCAGCAGGCAGATATCGTTGCCATGCGTCAAAATGCGGTCCGTAAACTGCCACGCCAGCTTCGAGATCTTCTCATTGCCATTCGGATCCCAGAACAGATTCTTCCCGCCCTTGGTAATCGAAACGTTCGTATGCATTCCGCTGCCGTTCACGCCAACCACCGGCTTCGGCAGAAAGCTCGCCGTCATCCCCATCTGCGTCGCCACCTGCCGACAGATCAGCTTATACAGCTGAATCTGGTCAGCCGCAGCCACCACCTCGCCATACGAGTAGTTGATCTCGAACTGCGACGGCGCAACCTCAGGATGGTCCTTCTCATTCTCAAACCCCATCGCGCGCTGCACCTCGGCGGTCGTGTCGATAAACTCGCGCAACGGATCGCCCGGCAGCGAGTGATAGTACCCGCCCTTATTCACATACTCGAACGCTCCCGTCTCGTGATAGCTCCGCTCAGCGTCGATGCCCTCAAACAGAAACCCTTCAATCTCATTCGCCGCATTCAGCGTATAGCCGTTCTTATCGAACAGCTCCTGCGAGAACTCCTTCAGCACGCCGCGAATATCCGCGCCATACGTCCCGCCGTTCTTGTCGATCACCTCGCCGAACACCATCACCTTGCCCGCGCCAAACACATCCGCCGGCACCCAGTAAAACGCGCTCCAGTCGATCGCCAGCCGCAGGTCGCTCTCCCGCTGCGCCGTAAAGCCGCGGATCGACGAACCATCGAACGTCAGGTTGTCGTAGCTCTTCACCAGAAACTTCTTGTCGTAGTCCAGCATATGCAGCCGGCCTTCAAGATCGCTGAACAGCACCGTCACAGCCTTGATCCGGCGCTCGTCGGTCAGGTATCTCAGCCGCTCTTCCTGAATAAAATCAGGGGCAACCCGCTTCTTGCGCTGGTCCTTCGCCTGCAGGTTCAGGTCTTCGAGTTCACCATACGGAAGTTCCAGAAAATCACGAAATTCGCTCAAAATAAAACTCCTTCTGCAATGAAATACACGTCTACCGCAACTGCCGGAAAAGATGTTTTTAGGTGGTTGGAAGTGAGCTGCCGGGCGTTTCTATGATCGCTTTACAAGTTAAACGTAACAGAAATCCCAATCCGGCAAAAGAGGAATCCCCGCGCCTCACCATCGGCAAGCCCGCCTTCGCCTCCTCTGTTTCCCTGAATCACGCCGCCACCCAAACACGTCTAATCTCTACCCGCCGAACTCCTCGGCGCAAAGGAATCTCATGCAATATAAGACCCTTGGTGACACCGGCCTACTCGTCTCGACTCTCTGTTTCGGCACCATGACCTTCCACGGCGGCACCGGCCTCTTCAAAGCCATCGGCACCGTCGACCAGACCGGAGCCGACCAACTCATCAAAGCCTCCATCGACGCCGGCATCAACTTCTTCGACACCGCCGACGTCTACTCCGAGGGCGAGAGCGAAAACGCCCTCGGCCAATCCCTCAAAAATCTGAACATCGCACGAAAAGATGTCATCCTCGCCACCAAGGTCTTCGGCCGCACCGGCCCAGGCCGCAACGACGTCGGGGCATCCCGCGGCCACATTATGGACGCCGTCGATGCCAGCCTCCGCCGCCTCCAGACCGACCACATCGACCTCTACCAGATCCACGGCAACGACACCATCACCCCCATCGAAGAGACCCTTCGCGCCCTCGACACCCTCGTCCAGCAAGGCAAAGTCCGCTACATCGGCGTCTCCAACTGGCTATCCTGGAAGATCGCCAAAGCCCTCGGCATCTCTCAGTTCAAAAACCTCGCCCGCTTCGACACCCTCCAGGCCTACTACTCCATCGCTGGTCGCGACCTCGAACGTGACCTCGTCCCTCTACTCGAAGCCGAAAAGACCGGCCTCCTCGTCTGGAGCCCTCTCGCCGGCGGCCTCCTCTCCGGCAAATTCTCTCGCGAAAACCAGAAGCCCGCCGACTCCCGCCGCTCCGACTTCGACTTCCCCATCGTCGACAAGGAGCGCACCTGGCGCATCCTCGACGTCATGGCCCCCATCGCCAAAGCGCACAACTGCAGCCCCGCGCGCATCTCCCTCGCCTGGCTGCTCGCCAAACCCGTCGTCACATCGATCATCATCGGCGCTAAACGCCTCGATCAACTCAACGACAACATCGCCGCCGTCGATCTCAAACTCACTCCCGACGAACTCAAACAGCTCGACGAAATAAGCGCCCTACCACCCGAATACCCCGGCTGGATGCTGCCCTTCCAGAGCGTCAACCGCATCGAACCGATAGCCCGCACCGTGCCGCGAGTGTCGGAAAAGAGCTAGCTCCAAAGGGGACATCGGCCCATAGCCGGTGTCCCCAGTGCTCATAAGTTCACTCATTCACCATCTCTCTAAGCTGCAAATCGGCGACGAGCCATGCCGTACAAGCCCAACAATCCGGTACCCAGCAACACCAGCGACTCAGGCTCTGGAGTCGCGCTCACTGCGAGCGAATTCAGTTCAACGCCGCCATCATTATTGGTATCGACCCAATAACCGCCCTCAAAAGAGAAAAGGTTGATGTCGGTGTGGTTGGAAAGGCTGTAAGACACTCCGCCAAAATCAAAGTGCTGCCCGCCGAGTGCAGGATAAAACAGATCGTTATCATTCTGGTCGGGAGTAGACGGATAAGTACCCGGCGCCAGCAGAGAGTTGATCGCAAAACCATCCGTGGTTCCGCTGACACCTGTAATCCGATATTCACCAGGAGTCGACGTCGCACTAGCCGTAAACTCACCAGAACCGAATCCGCTGGGGCCGTTGAAGCTGAAGTCAAACGTGTCCGCGACAGCAGGGGCGGAGCACACCGTTGCAAAAAGAACTAGTGAAGAAAATGCAAGAATTAATCTCTTCATCTGATATTCCTCCTATAGAAAAGTTGGGCCCGTGGATAACCTCTTTAATGCAATCCACTGGCCACAACACTTCCCTAAAAAACCCGGGAAAATCGAATCTTCCACACTCGTATCCGCAAATACTTGCGCAAAAGAGGAACCTTCTTCAGCCACGCGACTGCGCGCCAACGGCCCTAAGTTAAAATAAAAAACGAGGATCCATGCCAAACAAAACCTACAAACGCGTCGCCCTCATCCAGATGTCCTGCTCGCCCGACACCAAGCTCAACCTCGATAAGGCCGCTGAGCGTGTTTACGAAGCCGCTCGCCTGGGAGCACACATCGTCTGCCTCCCCGAGCTCTTCCGCGCCCAGTACTTCTGCCAGCGCGAAGACCACGCCCTCTTCGACCTCGCCGAACCCATCCCCGGCCCCTCCACCGACGTCCTCACTCGCGTCTGCAGCGAGACCGGCGTCGTCCTCGTCGCCAGCCTCTTCGAGCGCCGCGCCCCCGGCCTCTACCACAACACCGCCGTCACCATCGAGCGCGATGGCCGCATCGCCGACCTCTACCGCAAGATGCACATCCCCGACGACCCGCTCTACTACGAGAAGTTCTACTTCACCCCCGGCGACCTCGGCTTCAAAGCCACGCAAACCACGCAAGGCCCCATCGGCACCCTCGTCTGCTGGGACCAGTGGTACCCCGAAGGCGCGCGCCTCACCGCCCTCCGCGGAGCCGAGATCCTCTTCTTCCCCACCGCCATCGGCTGGCACCCCTCCGAGAAAGAAGAGTTCGGCACCGCCCAGTACGACGCCTGGCAGACCGCCCAGCGCGCCCACGCCATCGCCAACGGAGTCTTCGTCTGCGCCGTCAACCGCGTAGGCCACGAGCACGGCGACGTCAAATTCAAAGCCCCCGCCGCCGACGGCAACCCCGCCACCGTCGAGCTCCATGGACCCGGAGACCACACCCCGCAGTCCGGCATCGAGTTCTGGGGCGGCAGCTTCATCGCCGACCCCTTCGGCCGCATCCTCGCCCAGGCTAGCCACAACAAAGAAGAGATCCTCATCGCCGACCTCGACCCCAAACTCATCGAAGTCACCCGCCAGCACTGGCCCTTCCTCCGCGACCGTCGCATCGACGCCTACGAAGGCATCACCAAACGCTTCATCGACTAGAGGATCTTTCTAATGACCGAAGACCAAGCGTATAGCGCGATGTTTTCTTTCCTCGACGACTATTATTCGCGGAATAAGTCTGCAGATCTGGGTCAACTTCTAGGTGAATTGCAACTCGCTGATGACGGCAAGCCATTCGATCCCGTGGTGGCGAATGAGTGGAAACTCGCTGTCAGAAAAACGCTCAAAGAAGAATAATAGCGCCGGATGCCGGTGCCCCATTCATGCAGTCTCACCGCAAAGGGTGGGATGTACAACCTTCCCTAGCAAGTTTTTGCGGTTGCTTCCCTCAAACCCTCCCCCCAGTCAAAGCCTTAGCAGTTGCCTGTCCTTTGTTTGTCATCCCGGAGGGACCTGCGGTTGCAGTTGCCTGTCCCTAATCGGTGTCATCCGTCCAAATCCGTGTTAAGCTTTCCTTCCCCACCCAAAAACCTGTCAAGCCCCAAACCCACAAAACCCGCGCCAATCCAGCACCTCCGCGTGTCACATTAGTTTCATCCACTAGCTATACTTAAAGTAGAGGTAAAATTCATCGCAGACAACCCCGCCATTAGCACTTCCTGTTTAGAATGAATACTTTGCAGTCGATCACCCAGTAAAATCAATACTTTACCAAGCATCCGCCACCAAAGTACAAAGCTAAACCACCTGTTTCGAAGACTTTGCGCAATATTAGCCGGGAGGGGGCAACCCACCCCAACAGTCAAGGACAGACACCACCCAATGACCAGCCCTGCCCACAAGTCGTACCGCATGCCCGCCGAGTGGGCTCCGCACGCCGCCACCTGGATCGCCTGGCCCCACAACCCCGACGACTGGCCCGGCAAATTCCAACCCATCCCCTGGGTCTACGCCGAGATCGTCCGCCACCTCTCCCGCGTCGAAGACGTGCACATCCTCGTCAACAACGCCGACGCTGAGCGCCGCGCCACCTCCATCCTCAAGCGCAGCGGCTCCAACATGGCCCGCACCCACTTCCACCAATGGCCCACCGACCGCGTATGGCTCCGCGACTCCGGCCCCATCTTCGTCAAAAACGCCGCAGGCGAACTAGCCGCCACCAACTGGAAGTTCAACGCCTGGGCCAAGTACGACAACTGGCGCCGCGACGACCAGATCCCCCAGCACGTCGCCAGACACTACGATATCCCCCAGTTCAAACCCGAAGCCGAAGGCCCAACCGGCAAGCCACACCGCCTCGTCCTCGAAGGCGGCAGCATCGACACCAACGGCGCCGGCATCCTCCTTACCACCGAAGAGTGTCTCCTCTCTAAAATCCAGGAGCGCAACCCCGGCCTCGGCGACGAAGAGTCAACCCGCAAGCATCTCGAAAAGGCCTTCCACGACTACCTCGGCATCGACCAGGTCCTATGGCTGCACAAAGGCTGCGCCGGCGACGACACCCACGGCCACGTCGACGACATCACCCGCTTCGTCGACGAAAACAAAATCCTCACCTGCGTCGAAACCAACACCCACGACGAGAACCATCTCCCCTTAGCCGAAAATCTCGACCGCCTCCGCAGCTTCCGCAACCTGAAAAACAAACCCTTCGAGATCGTCGAACTCCCCATGCCCGCCCCGGTCATCTTCGCTGGCCAGCGCCTTCCCGCCAGCTACGCCAACTTCTACATCGCCAACAACCTGGTCCTCGTCCCCACCTTCAACGACCCCAACGACCGCCACGCCCTCAACACCATCGCCAAATGCTTCCCCGACCGCGAGGTAGTCGGCATCCACGCCGTAGACCTCGTCTGGGGCCTTGGCACCCTCCACTGCCTCTCCCAACAGGAGCCTGCATAGGAACTCCATGCCCAATACTTCTCACAAACATCCAATCGAAAAACTGGCGGACGACGTCGAGTTCAGACAACGCAACACCACTTGGCCAGACGCCATGGTCAATGCGAGCAGTGTCGATGAGGTCCTGTGGAAACGCTCACGGCACATCACAAAAATTCAACGAGTCGGCGTTGCACTCCTAGGATTGGCTTTCGTCTTGATTGGAATTTTATTCATTGGCGATCGCGACTTGGGTGGCAGTCGGTTGTCCGTTCTTTTTGGAACTGGAAGCCTATTGATCGGCGGCAAACTCCTCTGGAATAGCATCCGTAGAAACGGCCCACGGAAAAGTAAAAAGGATGAATAACGACCTCGACTACCTCCGCGCCGCCATCGCCGAAGCCCGCGATGCAGAAGCCAACGGTGAAGTCCCGGTAGGAGCAGTCGTAGTCCACCAAAACCAGATCATCGGCCGCGGCCAGAACCGAGTCCTCCGCGACAGCGACCCCACCGCCCACGCCGAGATCGTCGCCCTCCGCGAAGCTGGCCGTGCTCTGCAAAACTACCGCCTCGAAGACTGCACCCTCTACGCCACCCTTGAACCCTGCGCCATGTGTGCCGGAGCCATCCTCCACGCCCGCATCGCCCGTCTCGTCTACGCCGCGCCCGACCCCAAAGCCGGAGCCTGCGGCTCAGTCCTCGCCGTCATGAACCACCCCCAGCTCAACCACAAAGTCGAGGTCGTATCCGGCCTCCTCGCCGAAGAGTGTGGCCACATGCTAACCAACTTTTTTCTCCAGCGCCGCGGAAAGAGTCCGCTCCGAGCGCATCCTAGTAACGAATAGTCACACCTAAACAAACAGCCACAACTAGAACTAGAGGAGCAAGCCATGTCAGGTCGTCTCGCAGGCAAAGTCGCAATCGTCACCGGCTCCGGCTCCGGCATCGGCCAGGCCATCGCCATCCGCTTCGCCAGCGAAGGCGCCACCGTCGTCGTCGACTATCGCAACCACATCGACCAGGCCCAGGAGACCCAGTCCAAGGCCGAAGCCGCCGGCGGCAAAGCTATCCTCGTCCAGGCCGATGTCAGCAAACTCGCCGACACCCAAAACCTCGTAGACCAGGCCTACACTCAACTCGGCCGCTGCGACATCCTCGTCAACAACGCCGGCATCGAGATCGAATCCCCTTTCTGGAACGTCACCGAAGCCGACTACGACGCCGTCCTCAACGTCAACCTCAAGGGCGCCTTCTTCCTCACCCAGGCCTTCGTCCGCCGCCTCCGCGACGCCAAACTCCCCGGCCGCATCATCAACATGTCCTCCGTCCACGAGGACATGGTCTTCCCCAACTTCTCCACCTACTGCGTCTCCAAGGGCGGCATCCGCATGCTCATGCGCGACCTCTCCGTCGAACTTGGTCCCCTCAACATCACCGTCAACAACATCGCCCCCGGCGCCATCAGCACCCCCATCAACACCAAGATGATGGCCAACAAGACCGAGCTCAACGCCCTCCTCGCCAACATCCCCCTCGGCCGCATGGGCACCCCCGACGACGTCTCCGGTGTCGCTCTCTTCCTTGCCTCCGACGACGGCGCCTACGTCACCGGCTCCACCTACTTCGTCGACGGCGGCCTCATCCGCAACTACCACGAACAATAGAAGCTCAATAGAGCTCTGATCTCGACCAACAGGATGGCAGCATTTGTAGTAACCGGCAACACAAGGTATACACGCCACGAAGTGGCCACCCCACGCGCAGTGGGCCCGTCCAGCAGGACAAAACCAGCAGTAACGCTAAAATGGAACTATGGATCTCACCCTCTACTCCGCCTCCTGGTGCCGCGACTGCCGCGAAGCCAAGCGCTTCCTCGCCACCCACAACATCCCCTACACCGAGATCGACATCGAGAACACCCCCGGCGCCGCCGACCTCGTCATCGCCAACGTAGGCAAGCGCGCCATCCCCCAGTTCGTCCTCGACGGCAAATGGGTCCAACCCTACAAACCCGGCCAGGGCTTCCTCCACGACGAAATGTCAGAACTCCTCGGCGTCAGCAGCAAATAGCTCTTCGCCAAGCGGCCGCCACCTGTCTATGTAAGGAAACTCATGATCGCCCGCTACACACGCCATCGCGCAGCAGCCCCAGCTTCACAAGTAAGGAACGAACGATGATCGCCCGCTACACACGCCCCGAGCTAGGCCGCATCTGGTCCGACGCCAACAAGTACCAGTGCTGGCTCACCGTAGAAGTCGCCGCCTCCCAGGCCCTCGCCAAATTCGGTCTCGTCCCCCAGTCCGCCGCCGACGCCATCCGCGACAACTCCGCTTTCACTGTAGCTCGCATCAACGAGATAGAAGCCGAGGTCAAGCACGACGTCATCGCCTTCACCACCACGGTCTCCGAACACATCAACGATCCCGAAGCCTCCCGCTGGCTCCACTACGGCCTCACCAGCACCGACGTAGTCGACACGGCACAATCCCTCCAGCTCAAAGAGGCCTCCGCCATCATCCGCGCCGGCATCGTTGCCTTGTCCGAAACCCTGAAGAAGCGCGCAATAGAGTTCAAGCACACCCCCATCATCGGTCGCACCCACGGCATCCACGCCGAACCCTCCACCTTCGGCCTCAAGCTGCTCCTCTGGTACTCCGAGATGCAGCGCAACCTCACCCGTTTCGACGCCGCCGCCGAAGACCTTCGCGTCGGCAAGCTCTCCGGAGCGGTCGGCACCTTCGGCCATCTCAAGCCCGAGCACGAAGAAGCAATATGTAACCAATTAGGTCTCAAACCGGTTGCGATAGCAACCCAGGTCGTCCAACGCGACCGCCACGCCGCCTACGTCGCCACCCTGGCCGTCCTGGCCAGCACACTCGACAAGATCGCCACCGAGGTCCGCCACCTCCAGCGCACCGAGGTCCGCGAAGCCGAAGAGTTCTTCAGCGAAAAGCAAAAGGGCTCCAGTGCCATGCCCCACAAGCGCAACCCCATCACCTCGGAACAAATCTCCGGCCTCGCCCGAGTCGTCCGCTCCAACGCCCAGACCGCCTTCGAAAATGTAGCCCTCTGGCACGAGCGCGACATCTCCCACTCCTCCGCCGAGCGCGTCATCCTCCCCGACTCCACCATCCTCGCCGACTACCTCCTCGCCAAAACCGAGAACCTCATCGCGAAGCTGATGGTCTATCCCGCCCGCATGTTGAAGAACCTCGAATCCACCGGCGGCCTCATCTTCTCCGGCCAGCTCCTCCTCGACCTCGCCGAATCCGGCATGTCTCGCGAAGACGCCTACCGCCTAGTCCAGACCCACGCGATGCGCAGTTGGAAAGAAGACCTGATCTTCCGCGATGAAATAGCCAAAGTCCCCGAGATCACCGCTCGTCTCTCCCCCGAAAAACTCGCCCGCGCCTTTGACTACCACCGCCAGCTAGCCAACGTAGACGCCATCTTCAACCGCGTCCTCAACTCATAACTCCGCAACACCACCTTAGCGACGGCTTAGTCCTCGCTAAGGTGGACACAAGACATCACCTCTAGCATCGAACCGCACGGTCTCTCATCCAATAACGAGATTTGCTTGAGGTAAAAGGATGTCATCTAACGCACCCACCGCACTCATCGCCGGAGTCACCGGCATCGTCGGAAACAACCTCGCCCATCACCTCCTCTCCAAGGGCTGGCAGGTCCACGGCCTCGCACGCCACTCCTCCCCCGACATCGAAGGCGTCAACTTCATCGCCGCCGACCTCCTCGATCCCACCTCCCTCCACAACGCCGTAGGCCACCTCAAGCCCACTCAAGTCTTCATCACCACCTGGCTCCGTCAACCCACCGAGGCCGAAAACATCCGCGTCAACAGCGCCATGGTGCGCAACCTCCTCGAAGCAGTCTCCACTTCCGGCACACTCCAGCACGTAGCTTTGGTCACCGGCCTCAAGCACTACCTCGGCCCCTTCGAGGCCTACGGAAAGGGCACGCTCCCCGCGACCCCCTTCCGCGAAGAACAGCCCCGTCTCGACATAGAAAACTTCTACTACGCACAAGAAGACGAGGTCTTCGCCGCCGCCACCCGTCACAACTTCACGTGGAGCATCCATCGCCCCCACACCATCATCGGCTACGCCCTCGGCAACGCCATGAACATGGGCATCACCCTCGCCGCCTACGCCACCATCTGCCGCGAAACCAACCGTCCCTTCCTCTTCCCCGGCTCCGCAACCCAGTGGAACAGTCTCACCGACATGACCGACGCCCGCCTCCTCGCCCGTCATCTCGAGTGGGCCGCGACCACTCCCGCCGCGCGCGACCAGGCCTTCAACATCGTCAATGGAGACGTCTTCCGCTGGAACTGGATGTGGCCTCGCCTCGCCGCTTGGTTCGGCATCGAACCCGCTCCCTTCCCCGGAGAAGGCACCCCCCTCGAACAACAACTAGCCGGCACCGAAGCCATCTGGCACAACATCGCAAAATCCCACAACCTCATCGAGTCCAACATCGACCAACTTGTCTCTGCATGGCACACCGACGCCGACCTCGGCCGTCCCATCGAAGTCGTCACCGACATGAGCAAGAGCCGCAAATTAGGCTTCCTCGACTACCAACCCACCGACGACAGCTTCTTCGACTTATTCGCCCGTCTCCGCGAACAGCACATCATCCCATAATTTCGTAGACTCGAGACTTCGAGATCCTGTGACGCAAACCCTCATCCAAATCGTCACCACCGCCGTAGCCGACGCCTACCAGCGCGGTGGCTCCCACCTCGCCTGCCACCCCGGCTGCTCTCAATGCTGCATTGGAGTCTTCCCCATCGGCCATGAAGACGCCGCCCGCCTCCGCGAAGGCCTCACCTCCCTCGAACAATCCGATCCCGAAAGAGCCAGCCGCATCCACACAAGAGTAGCCCAGTCCCTGACCCACCTCGATCCCTGGTTCCCCGGCGACCTCACCACCGGCATCCTCAACGAGGACCACGAATCCGCCATCCTCTTCGAAGAGTTTGCCAACGACGAGCCCTGCCCGGTCCTCGACCCCGACCACGGCACCTGCGACCTCTACCAATCCCGCCCCATCCTCTGCCGCACCTTCGGCCCTCCGATGCGCGTCGCCGGCGACGATGGTGAGGTCAACCTCGGCACCTGCGAACTCTGCTTCATCCACGCCACAACCGAGGAGATCGCCGCCTGCGAACTCGACCCCACCCTCCCAGACCAGCTTCTGGCAAGCAACGAAGCCTTCAACGAAGCCCACCACCTCCACGGCCAAACCCTCATCGCCTACGCCCTCCGCCAGAGTGAGTCCGCTCCGTCATAATTGCTGTCAAGACCCATGACGGCCCATGCATCTCGCCTTTCATCTGTAAATCAAACAAAATAAACATCTTTTCATCAAAAAATAAACCCTGCGAATGTGTCGCAGGAGTTTTATCCAACCCGGTAAAATAGAACTAGAAGGTAAACGAGGAAGGCCCAGCGCATACCTGGGCCATTCATTTTGCAGAAATGAGCGACGTTCTCTCATAACTCCTTTGTTGCCTAATATTTGCCTGTAAGCCATTTGTTTTGAATATTTTGGCGGAGTCAAAAAACGTATCTGTGGCAAACAAAGGATTTATACTAGGGTACCCCCAAGGGGGAGCCTACCCCAAAAAACCCGATACCTCGGAGATAAGGAGAACGATCCCTCTGTGCCGGAACCGACCAACATCACTCTAGCCGTCACCGGAGCCAGCGGCAGCGTCTACGCCGCCGAGATCCTCCGCGCCCTCGCCGCCGACGAGCGCGTAGCAAAGATCAACTTCGTCGCCTCCGACAGCGCCCTCCGCGTCTTCGCCGAAGAGCTTCACCTCTCAGGCCGCAACGACCTCGCCGAAAAACTCCTCGGCGCCCCCTGCACCAAGCTCCAGCAGCACGCCGACACCGACATCGGCGCCAATATAGCCAGCGGCAGCTACCCCACCGACGCGATGATCGTCCTCCCCTGCTCCATGGGCACCCTCGCGTCCATCGCGAACGGCCTCGCGCAAAATCTCATCCACCGCGCCGCCGACGTCTGCCTCAAAGAAAACCGCCCCCTCATCCTCTGCATCCGCGAGACTCCCTTCAACCGCATCCACATCCGCAATATGCAGCTTGCCTCCGACGCAGGCGCCACCATCTTCCCCGCCATCCCCACCCTCTACAACCACCCCCAGAGCACCGAAGAAATGGCCCGCCAGTTCGTCCAGCGCGTCCTTGCGCACATCGGCCTGCCCCAATCCGGCGCATACCAGTGGCAGCCCGACTAGCGGCAACTCGCTCTTCGAAGCGGCTACAATCTGGCGTGGCCTTCCGTTGCTCCGAATCATCCATCTCCGACCAACGGGAGAACCACAGAAGATCGTAGTTGCAAGAAAGGTAGACCCGCCACGAAGTGGCCGCCCTCCGCGCAGGAGGGTCGTCCGGCAGGACATGGCTTTAGAACAGCTTCTCAGTAATTCGCCGGAAAAGTCTTCTCCCCACCACGCATCGGCGGCTCGGCCTTTAGAAACTCCACCGTACTCTCGATCACCGGCTTCGAGCACTCCGCGGGAGCAAGATGCCCACATCCCTGCACCACCGCCAACACCGACTGTGGCACGCCCTGATGAATCACCTCGCCAGCCGACAGCGGAATCAACTCATCCTGCGCTCCCCAAACAATCAGCATCGGCTGCCGAATATCATGCAATCGAAAATCCAGCAGATCATGCCCATTCAGCATTGACGCGGTGCTTCGGTTCAGTACCCACGCATTCTTCTGTAACTTTCGCAGCGCAGCCCTCGCGGCAAACTCCGGCATCTCCCGCGGCTTCGGCGTCAGTATCGCGATCAGCTTTCTCACCCCAGCTGTGTCGCTCGGAGTAAACAGCTCCGGCCCGAACGTAGCCGGAAAGTAAATCCCCGCGCTGTCATAGATCATCAGCCGGTCCACCATCTCAGGATGATCCAGCGCCAGCTTCATCGAGATCCACCCACCCATCGACCAGCCGCCTACATCAGCACGCGCAACATGCATGGCCTGCATAAACTGCACGACCACTGTCTCTTCCATCGCGATCGAGTAGCTCACATCTGGCCTCGGCGACCGCCCATACCCCAGCAGGTCCGGCACATACACATGAAACCCCTGCGCCGCGAGCGCCGGAATCATCCGCCCCCAATCCTCACCCCGCGCCCCCAGCCCATGCACCAACACCAGCGGCGTCCCCGCAACCCCCTGCGGCGGCAGCGCTTCAAAGTAATGGACCTGGTATCCATCCACCATCGCGTACTCGCTACGCACACCCTCTCGCCACAACCGAAGACGAATCTGCTGATCGTTCACCCATAGCGGATTGAAGTAAAAGATCCCTCCAGCCAAAACCGCAAGCAACACCAGAACAGCGGCCACTCGTAAAGCAAGCTTCATAGCTCTTCGTCCCTGCGACCTTAAATCCGCGGCTTTAATTCAACGGTCTTACTTCAGCGGCTTGCCAAACTCTTCCCCGAACACCGTATGTCCGATATCAAAGCGACCACCATAGAACTTGTCCGGCCCCTTCGCATGCCCGATAGCCAGCAGCCCCACCACCCAATAGCTCAGCGGCAGCCGCAACGCCTCGTGCACCTTGTCCTGCTCGAACCCCTCCATCGGAGCGGTATCGTATCCCAGCACCTCAGCCATCAGCAGCATATGCGTAAAGGCCAGCATCACCTGTTTGTTGAGCCATGCCTGCATCTGTCCGCTGCTAAAGCTGGAAAGATAGTTCGGCACGCTGCTCTCCGCCTGGGCTGCATAGCTCTCCGGCATCCCCCCCCTGCGCCCCAGCTCCAGCATCAGGTCAAGGTCCTTCCGCCATCCATCTGCATCGCCGCAGGCCACAATCACCGCCGATGCCTCTTCCACCTTGCCTTGGTTGTAGCTCGCCGCCCGCAACTTCTTCTTGTGCTCCGCGGACTGCACCACGATAAAACGCCACGGCTGCATGTTATACCCGCTCGGAGCCTGCAGTCCGGCATCAAGAATCTGCCGCAGGTCTCCCGAGGGAATCGGCGAACTGTCAAAGCTCGGGGTCGCCCTCCGCTCCTGGATCGCCTGGCTCAACGTTTTTTTATCCTTCGTCATCGTTCTCTCTTCCACTTCATACCATAAGATGTCAGTCCAACACTGGGAGACAAGCACTGCTCGTTACTATGCCAAAACGATTCCCTCAATAGCACTACACCATCAAATGTCTGTCAGATGCGTCAAAAATATCTACCCGCTAGCGAATATCGCTCATCGCCTGCTCAGTCACAAACGGATTCTGCCCTGGCGCTTCGGTAAACATCCACACTCCATGAAATGGCTTCCGCATCTCTGGATACGCCGCCAGCAGCGCAGCCATTGCGTCGTCATTCCGCTTCCGAGCGGTCGGCGCATCGCCAATCTGCTCCACCTTCAAGTGCGCAACCACATCGATCTTGTCCTTCGCCAGCGAATCATCCACGCCCAGCCCGGTAAAGTGATACTCCACTCCATCGGCTCCCTTCACCACCAGCGGCGCATCGGCGCTCACCCCGTCGGACACCTGCGGCGGGGTAGCTGCACTCTCCTCTGCCTTCAGATTTCCCAGGTGCGTACTCTGGATAAAATCTGCCGGAACCAGCAGACTCTCCGCCTGCTGATAGTAGAGCCATGCATCCCACGGCTCCTTCTGCGCCGTCATCGTCCTGGCCTGTGTCCAATACCACACGCCGTCATGGCCCGCCGCCGTCAGCGCCTTCGGATAAAACCCGGCCATCTCCCACTGTCCCTGCTCCTTCCGCAACAGGAAAGATAAACGCCACGGCGAACTGCCGTTCGGCACATCTACGATCGCAAATCCGTATTGTCCCGGCAGCAAACCCGGAATCAGAAAATCTGCCTCGGCAATCGATTTATTCAGCAAGCAGAAAAATTGCGCATCCGGCATCGAGCCATCTGCACCGCGTTTCAACTGGCTCCCATCCAGCAGATACACCTGCTCCACGCTCGGCGTACCCCCCTTCACATGGGTCGCAATGCTGCTCACTACACTTCCGATACCACTGAAGTCTTTGGCATACTCCGCCACGGTCGCCGCACGCAGTCCACTCACATCGTTGGCCTGAACCTTCGCCGCTAAACCCAGCGCCGCGCTAGCCAGCGCACTCTTGTCTGCAGGGGTCATCTGCGATTGTGTCGTACATAGCTCTGCCACACCAGACGTAACGGCCAGCGTCCCCGCCGCCAATAACAATGCGATCCTCATTCTTCTCATCATGCCCGCCATACGCACTCAGCTACTCCCATCCGCCTGTACAGCAGACTTCTTTGAAGGCCACAGCCAGTCTAGTACAACCGGAGCAACTGCAACAGCAACATCGCTCAGCCCGTCTACCCAGCCACGCCCGCTTCGCGATAAACTGTTCAACACAAGCGCGTCGCTACCAACAGTGACCTTCTACTGGCCCGACGCGTCCTACGAATCAGATGCAAAGTTCCGCGCCAATACGACTCCTCTTCGCCATCGGCTTCGCTGTCTGCGCTCTGCTCCCGCCTCTGCCTCTCGCCGCCCAAGCCAGACCCGCATCCTCTACAACTGCCACCCCCTCCACCCTGCCGCCAACACAACCCACCGCAC
>Ga0302324_100004248_pt1 | contig 31811 bp, 32 predicted proteins | sample Palsa_T0_1_FD_201949 | JGI IMG/M metagenome (GOLD analysis project Ga0302324, IMG submission 201949) | Peat permafrost microbial communities from Stordalen Mire near Abisko, Sweden - Palsa_T0_1 | ecosystem: Environmental > Terrestrial > Soil > Palsa > Peat permafrost | place: Sweden: Abisko... | reverse complement strand
CCTACGAGTCCGTTCGTTAAGATGGGGACCTAACTTCCGATATTTGTCGCGCAACACCGTCGCATCCATGCGACACAGCCTAACACTAAATCAGCAATTGTAAATGTTATTTATTAACAGTCCCTTACAGTCAGTTGGCCAAGGAATGGAACGTCAAAGGCTGGCCGACTTTCTATATTCTGGACCGCACCGGCACCATACGTTCGAAGTTTTCGGGGATGCGCGATAAAGAATTGGACATTACCGTTGACCGATTAATGGCCGAGGCAACGAAAAGTCCATGAACGGATTCATCTTTTAACTTCGACCTGGCGTGCTAATCTGGGCGCGACGCATGAGCGCCTTATTACTCAGCGCCGAACAACGCGCATCGCTGGCCGACAGCCCGTTGTTCAATGATGACCTCGCCCCCGTCCGGCCCGAACTGCGCCGGTGGCGTTGGTGGAATTTCGCCGCTCTCTGGATTTCCATGGCCGCCTGCATCCCGACCTATATGCTGGCTTCCTCGCTCATCGAAGGCGGCATGAATTGGTGGGAGGCCGTGCTGACCATTTTCGTGGGCAATCTCATTGTCCTCATTCCGATGATCCTCAACGCGCACGCCGGCACGAAATACGGCATCCCGTTCCCGGTCTATTGCCGGCCGGCCTTCGGGCCGCTGGGGGCCAATGTGCCGGCCATGCTCCGGGCGCTGGTGGCCTGCGGCTGGTTCGGCATTCAAACTTGGATTGGCGGCGAGGCGATCTTTAAAATTTTGGCGGTCTTCTTTCCTGCGATGGGCGGCGAGGCGCACAACGCATTCGGCATCACGCTGCCTCAGTTTCTTTGCTTCGTTCTGTTTTGGAGCGTCAATATGTTCGTCATTTACAAGGGCATTGATTCGATCCGCATTTTGCTCAACATCAAAGCGCCGCTGCTCATTGCGCTGGGTCTGGCGCTGCTGGCCTGGGCCGTCCAAAAGGCCGGCGGCTATGGGCCGATTTTATCCCAACCCTCCGCCTTCGATCCCGGCCAGCCCAAGAGCGGACAGTTCTGGAGTTATTTCCCCGGGGCGTTGACGGGCATGGTTGGCTTCTGGGCCACGCTGTCGTTGAACATTCCCGACTTTTCCCGCTACGCGCGCTCGCAGAAAGACCAGATCCTCGGGCAGGCGCTGGGACTGCCTCCCACGATGGCCCTTTACTCCTTCATCGGCGTGGCCGTGACTTCCGCAACGACCATCATCTACGGCAAAGCGATTTGGGATCCGACGGACGTGCTGACGCGCTTCAAGAATCCGGCCGTGCTGATCGTGGCCATGTTCTCGTTGTGCATCGCCACGCTGGCCACGAACATCGCCGCCAACGTGGTCAGTCCGGCCAATGACTTTGCCCATCTTGCGCCCCGGAAAATTTCCTTCCGGCGCGGCGGCTTCATCACGGGCGTGGTGGGGATAGCCATGATGCCGTGGAAGCTGTTGGCGGACCCGTCGGGCTACATCTTTACATGGCTCGTCGGATACAGCGCGCTGCTGGGGCCGATCGGCGGCATTCTCATCGCTGATTATTATGTTTACAGAAAACGGGAATTGAACCTGGTGGCGCTTTATCAACGCGACGGGGCCTATCGCCACACGGGCGGCTTCAGCGTGACGGGATTGGCGGCGTTGGTGATCGCCATTCTGCCCAACCTTCCCGGCTTCCTCGTCACAATCCACGCATGGCCAAAGGAAAATGTCGCGCCCATATTCATGACGATTTATAGTTATGCCTGGTTCGTCGGTTTTGCCGTGGCCTTCGTGGTCTATTTGCTGGCGCGGTATATGAGAAAGAATTGAATCATTGATTATGAATACTCCGGTCCTTCCCCCCTTCGATTATCAACCCAAAATCTACACCGGCCCGACCGCCGACGCAGTGTTGAAGCTGCGCCGCGAATTCCTCAATCCCGGCCTGTTCCTTTATTACAAAAAACCGATGATGCTGGTGGAAGGCAAAGGCCAGTATGTGTTCGACGACCAGGGCCGCCGTTATCTGGACGGGTTGGGCGGCATCGTCACGGTCAGCGTCGGACACTGTCATCCGCACGTCGTCGAGGCGGCGCGTCGGCAGAACGAAAGGTTGCAGCATTCCACGACGATTTATCTGCACCCCAACATCGCCCAGTACGCCGAAAAGCTCGCCTCCAAAATGCCGGGCCAGCTTAAGGTCTGCTATTTTGTCAACTCCGGCTCGGAAGCCACCGACCTGGCGTTGCTCATGGCGCGCGCCTACACTGGCAATTTCGACGTCATCGCCCTGCGCAACGGTTATCACGGCGGCAATATGTCGTCCATGGGCCTGACGGCGCACAGCACCTGGAAATTCAACGTGCCGCACAGCTTCGGCGTGCATCACGCCATCGCGCCGGACCCGTATCGAGGCCAGTGGGGCCGCGCCGATCCCGCCGCGGGGAAGAATTTTGCCGACGATGTCAAAAGTTTGATTGACTACGCCACGTCCGGGCGCGTGGCCGGATTCATCGCCGAGTCCATCCAGGGCGTGGGCGGTTGCGTGGTCTTTCCCGAGGGCTACCTCCAACACGCTTACGAACACGTCCGCGCCGCGGGCGGCGTCTGCATCGCCGATGAAGTGCAGACGGGTTTTGGACGGACCGGCGCACATTTCTGGGGATTTGAAACTCAAGGCGTGATTCCCGACATCGTCACGATGGCCAAGGGGATCGGCAACGGCTGCGCGCTCGCGGCGGTGGTGACGACACCACAGATCGCGGCCGCGCTGACGCAACGCGTTCATTTCAACACTTTTGGCGGGAACCCGGTGGCGTCGGCGCAAGGCAAAGCGGTCCTGGAAGTCATCGAGCGCGAGAACCTCCAGGCCAACTCGCTCCGATTGGGCGTGTTCATCATGGCGGGCCTGGAGAAATTGAAGGCCAAACGCAACATCGTTGGAGACGTTCGCGGCAAAGGTTTGCTGCTGGGACTGGAACTGGTCAAGGACCGCGCCAGCAAGGAACCGGCCAAGGCGGAATGCGCGCAGGTTGTGGAAACGTGCCGCGACCTGGGCCTGCTCGTGGGCAAAGGCGGCCTCTGGGGGCAAACCATCCGCCTGGCGCCGCCGATGTGTTTGACACAAGCGGACGCGGAATTCTTGCTCGATGTTCTCGACGCCGCGCTTTCGACTGTGGCTTAGCCGCATCCATGCAGTAGTGCAGAAGAATTTCAACGCAAAGGCGCAGCGCGGCCAGCCGCAACCCAATTTTCGCCACGAAGGGCACGAAGATCACGAAGAAAAATCGTACAATCTGTCATATTCAATGCTTCGTGTCCTTCGTGCGTTAAATCCGTACTGCATGGTTCCGGCAACAAATCCATAAATTGGCCCCGCCAGAAAGCAGGGGTGGACAAGAGGCCCGAATTTCCATAGCGTGACGGCGCATGAGCACGGATGAAGATCAGCGCCCCGCACGCGTGACCTCCATTGATGCCGCGCGCGGACTGGTCATGTTCACCATGATCTTTGTCAATGATATTGCCGGCGTGTCGCACAAGGTGGTCCCGGATTGGCTGCGCCACTTCAAAGGCCGCAGCGGGATGACGTTCGTGGACCTGGTTTTTCCCGCGTTTCTTTTCATCGTGGGCATGTCCATCCCGTCGGCGCTGGGCGGACGCTTGCGGGCCGGCGAGCCTGTGTGGAAAACACTCCTGCACGTCGTGGCGCGCACGCTCTCCCTGCTCCTCATCGGCGTCCTCATGGTCAACGACGAAACTCCCGGCCCCGAGATGGCCGCACTCTCGCCCGATCTGTGGGCCGTGCTCATGTATCTTTCCGCCATTCTCGCCTTTTGCTCTATTTCACCGCCAGCCCGGATGGAGCCTTCTCTCGAAACCAAAAGGCGCTGGCAATGGACCTCGCGCGTGCTTCGCCTGGCAGGATGGGCCGGATTGATAACGCTCGCCTTCATGTTCCGGGGCGACAAGGGCCAGCGCATCATCAGTCTGTCACCGTTCGTCATCCACACTTCCTGGTACGGAATTCTCGGACTGATCGCCTGGGCTTACCTGGTGGGTTCGATGGTCTATCTGGCGTTTCGCGCCAATGCGGTCGCGCTCCTGGCGTGCATGGTTTTGCTGCTGGCCCTTTACCCGGCGGACAGGACGGGCGCCTTCGATGGCTTTTGGCTCGGGCGCTACGTCGGCATCGGCGAAACTCTGGGAGCGCAACCCTCCATCACCGTCGGCGGGCTGCTCCTGGCTTCGATCCTGCCGCTGTCAGGAAACTTGGGGCTGGCTGGAAGGCTGCGCTTCACGGCGTGGTTCATTCTCGGATGCGTCGCCGCCGCCCTGCTGCTCGGAAGGCTGTACGGCATCAACAAAAATGAGGCGACGCCTTCCTGGTGTCTTTGGGCCTGCGCCGTTACGGCGTTGGTCTGGCTGGTTTTTCACCTTCTCTCCGACATTGGTTCTGTCCATCCGGTTGCCAAAATCTTCGCCCTGGCCGGCCGGAATGTTTTGCTGGCCTATTTGCTGTCGGAAATGATGCCGTCCGCATTCGCTTTTTTTCGAGTGGATGAATGGTATGACAAAGTGGGAGAGATCAACCTCGCGGCGGCAGTGGCGCGTTCTGCCGGAATGGGCGCCGTCCTGCTCGCGGCGACGGTTGGTTTGAACCGCATCGGCTTCCGCCTCAGGATTTAAGCGGTAGCGATACATTTGGAATTTAACGCAAAGGCCCAGCGCGGCGAGCCGCAACCCAATTCGCTTTTGGACGCCCAACAGGCTTTTCTATTTTTTGAAGGCGTAATTAGCCGTCATTAGGCGTAACTAACCGTAACTGGCCGTAACTGGCCGTAATCGAGGTCATTCTCTTGTCGCGCCAAATCCTCGGCCAGACGGATCCGCCGTCAGCCTTCACTTTTCTGCATTCTCCTTTCGCCCTCCGCCCTTCCCCGCTGGCCACTATCCACTATCCCCTCACCACTCTCCCAGCCACCAGCCCCTATTTCAAAGAACAGGCGCGTGAGCGCCACACAAGTTCCATACTACCATGTTCGGATGGGAATGCAAATGGAAAAAAATTGAATTGGCCGCAAAAAGAACGCGAAAGATCACAAGAAACAAACAATCTAAGTTCTTATCCATGTGTTCTTTGCACTGAAATCCGTCAGAATCACGCACGTTCGAGAGGATTTTTTCGCGCAGAGAGAGCAAAGAGCGCAGAGAAAAAAAGGAAAGAAGGTTTACAGTTTATTTTATCTCCGCGACCTCTGCGCCTCTGCGCGCGCATGTTTCTTCCGGCAGGGTCTTGGCCGCGGCACACAATGCCAGGCTGTGGAATGTTGCTTTTGGAACAAGATTTTTTGAACAGGAGAGAACAGAGACTCGTTTTATATCTTTCATCTCTCCGTTGCCTCCGTTTCCTCATGTTCAAAAAATGTGTTTGGTTGCGGCTGGCCGCGCTGCGTTCTTTCGCGGCAAAAATCTTGCCACGAAAACAACACCTTGGGCACATTGCGAAGGATGCAAAGAAAGGACGAAAATGACCGGTTTCACACAGCTTTTGGCAATGTTGGCGGGGATTATACTGGGAATAGCGCTATTGGTTTTGAAGAAGGTCGCGCCCGGGAATAAATTCGCCGCCTATGTCGCAGGTCTGATTTTCGTCGCATTGAGCATCAGAATCGCTCGTTGGCGCAAGTGGAAACTCAACTTAGGGTTCTTTGTGTTGGTGATTCTGACGGCCGCGGTATTAGTCTTGGTTTTGATTTAAATTTCAACTCTGTTATTGGCACTTTTGCCCTTTTCCGCCGGGCGCGGCCGCGTTACCTTGCGCGACGCTTGTTCTTGCCAGGCAATCGCGAATGAAGGGCCTGCCGTCAGGCGTCGGACCGACTGTGAAAATCATGCAGATACTATTTCGTGGACTGCTGCCGGCTGTGGCTTTTGTCTTTGCCGGATGCGCCAGCCATCAGGCCAAGACCCGTGTTGCTTTCCCGCAGGCTTCCATAAATGGGCGGCCGGCGAACTTGCTGTTGGACACCGGTTCGGAATCTTCCGTGCTTTTCGACGCGCGGGCCAGGCGGCTGGGTTTGAAATCCGATGTCATTTCCGAGCCGACACCCGTGACGATCGGCAGGCAGACTTTCACGGCGCCGATTCCCATCTTCAGCTTCCCATGGTATTTTCGCCCGGCTTTTTCCACGATGAAATCCTTCGCAATAGACGGGCTGGTGGGCTGGCCCGAAATTCGAGACAATATCCTGATCTTTGACTCGGAGCGGCGCATGGTTCGCAGCGCGGATCAACTGCCCCCGGAAACAGCGGATTGGCTGAAGGTGAAAGTTGTGCCGGGGCGGTGGTTGTTGCTCGAAATACCGCTTGCCGAAGGCCAAAAGGGCCTGATGCAGGTGGACACGGGATCGCCTTGGGCCATCGAAGTGTCGCCAGGAGAGTGGAAGGAGTGGAAGGCGGCCTATCCTAGAGCACGCTTGACTTGGCATATAGGCGGCGTCCTGTCTTACGGCCTTGGCATATCTCACGTGGCGTGGGCGGACGAAATCAAACTTGGCGCGCTCACGCTCACCGATGTTGCCGTGCAAAACATGCCAGCCGCCGAAGCCGCTGACATCCGAAGCAAAGAACCCGCCTCCAAAGCGGTGTGGGCGATTGGAATGTATGTGCTGATGCGCATGGATTTGATCGTGGACGGTAAAACCGGGTTCGCCTATCTCCATCCGAAACCTCCGCCAGGGCCGCCTTATCCGGGGGTCAAACGTCCGGGCGCACGGCATGTCACCGCCAACACTCCTGGCGCCGGCGGGAATTGGACCGTCTCGGAGAGCCTGCACTTGTGCGGCGACAGTCTTTTCGTGCTCGCGGGCGAATATGAACAGAACAAGAACGATTTCGCCGGCGCCCTCGACGATTTCAAGCGCGCTCTGGAACTCAATCCAGAGAACGCCGAGGCCTTCTCCGGACGCGGCGAAACAAAGGCTTCCCAAGGCGACGAGGCCGGCGCATTGGCAGACTACGACCACGCCCTCGAACTCGATCCAAGCAATGCCGAGGCTTATTCCCGCCGTGGCGCGGTCCGGGAAATCCAGGGCGACTTTTCCAACGCCTTCTCAGACTTCAACAAAGCCATCGAACTCAAGCCCGAGGATTCAGACTACGAACGCCTCTTTTGCCAGACGTTATTGTGGCGGCTGGACCGGACGCCGGAAAACGCCCCAAAGACCGTGGCCGCATTCAAAGGCCGTTGGACGAAGACCATCGGCCTTTTTCTGACCGGCGCGTTGGACGAAAAGTCCTTGCTCAAGGCGGCGAAGAAGAGCGATGTGGAGCCTGTGTCCGGCCAGATATGCGAGGCCTTTTATTATATTGGGATGATGCGTCTGAGCAGGGGCGACAAGGCGGCCGCCTACGACGCGTTTCTGACATGCCGGGCATTCCTCCTGAAGGACTATGACGAATATCAGTTTGCGGGCGCGGAGTTGGCCCGCCTGGATGCCGGCGCGCGCTAAGCCGGAACCCTGCAGTAGTGATTTAACGCAAAGGCCCAACGCGGCCAGCCGCAACCAAACACATTTTATGAACATGAGGAAACGGAGGCAACTGAGGCTTCGCGTTAAATCCGGATTGCATGGATACGGCTTAACGGCTCCAGCTAAAGTCAGGGCAATCTACTCCTGCCGCTCGGGTTCAAAGGATTTGCCGCAGCCGCAGCTTTGCGCGGCTTTGGGGTTGCTGATTTTGAAACCGCCGCCAGTCAAGGCGTCCGAATAGTCCACCACCGTGCCTCGCAGATAATCCGCGCTGAAAGGGTCCACCAGCACAGAGACGCCAAAATACGACGACTCAAAATCGTCCGGCCGTTTTTGGTCGAAAGTCATGCCGTATTGCAGGCCGGAGCAGCCTCCCTTTTCCACGTAGAGGCGCAAGCCCTTGGCCGCGCCTCCGGCGTCCGCGGCCAGTTTGGCGCGGATTTCGTTGGCGGCATTCTCGGTCAAGGTCACGACCGCATCGTTATTCATATCAACTAAAACCTACGCGACAATGCTTCAAGTGTCAAAATTGATCTGCGTCACGGTCGGGTTCGGGGCGGCTGGCGCTTTGAGATTGGCTCCGAATTTGATCGAATAGCCACGCGCGGGCGAAGGTCCACCAGCGCTTCGCGGTAGCAAGGGAAATGCCGAGAGCGCCGGCGGCTTCCTCGATGGTCAAACCTGCAAAGTAACGAAGTTTGACCAACTCCGTCTTCGGTTTGTCCAGGGCCGCGAATCGTTCCAGCGCCTCATTGAGCGCAAGCAGTTGATCGTCGGGCGCGGGCGCGGGCAGGTCAATGTCCAGGATGTCCACCCGCTGGCGCGCGCCCCCGTGGCGCTCGGCGTGTTTGCGGCGGGCGTTGTCAATAAGAATACGGCGCATCGCTTCCGCGGCCGCGCCAAAGAAATGGGCGCGGCCTTCCCATTGTGTTCTTTCATTGCCAGTCAGCCGGAGCCAGGCTTCATGCACCAGCGCGGTCGGTTGCAAGGTCTGGCCAGGCGCTTCGCGGGCCATCTTGCTGGCGGCGAGCTTGCGCAGTTCCTCATATACCAGCGGCAGCAATTCATCGGCGGCCCGCTTGTCGCCGGCTTCGATGGACTCCAGGATTCGCGTCACATCGTTCATGGCGGGCTGCTCTATTTTTGGGCTGCCTTGGCCTCGCCCAATAGGAAGCGAGCCATGATCCAGTCGCTCCACAGGCTGCCCATGCCTTCGTCCGTTTTATCCGGGGTCCGGTCCGCGGTTTGAATCGCCTCTGCGAGGGTGGCGCGAGCTTCCGCAATCTGGCCGAGACGTTGTTGGGCCATGGCCAGCACCGCCTGGACCTTCACCTGGCGCGCCCAATGCCCGTTTTCCGGCGTCACTTTTTTCAGCCAATCCACCGCGGCGGCGAAATGTCCAAGGCGATATTCCGCCAAGCCCTTGACAAAATGAACGTCGCTCCAGGATTTGTGCGGGGAGTTTGCTGTCAAGGCGATGTCAACAATTTTGCGGATGTCATCCAGTTCATCGCCCGGCGGCGGCAAAATCGAACATGTTTCCGCGATGCAGGTGGCGATGACAGGGTCGCCAGTGCCTGCGAAACGGCGCAACATGAGTTTGCAATCGCGGCGCCAGGCTTCCTGATCCCCGGTCTGCAAGAACAGCAAAGCGCGCGACGCGTAGGCTGGAAAATCGGACGGCACAATGGCGATCACTTTGGCGGCGTTGGAGATCGCCGCCGGCCACTCTCCGCGCCGGGCGTGAATGTCGGTGAAAGTGTTGAAGAGAAAGGCGGTGGCGACGTAGTTGGTCAGGACCGAGGCCGGCAGCAGATTGGCCTCCCTTTCGGATTCCTCATATTTGCCTTGTGTCAAGTAGAGGGCAGACAGGCCGATCTTTACTCCAATGTCGCTGTGCGCCTCAGCCTGCTTGCGCAGGTCGGCTTGGACTTTTTCGGCTTCAGAGGCAGCGCGTCGCGCTTTGCGTTCTTGCATGAAGAGAGCGGTGGAGACGCCCAGGCCGAGAACCAGAGCCGCCATGACCGCCGCGCCGGCGGCAAAGGCCAGCTTATTGCGGCGGACGAGTTTGTGGAAACGGTAGAAACCGCCGGGCGGGCGCGCTTCCACGGGTTCGTTGCGCAAGTAGCGCTGAATGTCCTTGGCCAGCCCGCTGGCCGTTTCAAACCGGCGCGTGCGATCCTTTTCCAGCGTTTTCATCACAATCCAGTCGAGGTCGCCGCGCAAAAGATGGATGAGTTTCGGGGCCTCCGTCCGGCAGCGGTCGGCTATGAGTGTCAGGTCGGCGTTCAGCATGGTTCGCAGGCGCGCGGAGGGACGGTCCGGCTCCCGCTCGCGGATGGTTTGGCGCATCTTGTCCAGGCCGGAAGCCAGCAGTTCGCGCGCATCGAAGGGGGTTTGGCCGGTGAGCAACTCGTAGAGCAAAACGCCCAGCGCGTAAACGTCGCAGCGTGTATCTATATCCAGTCCGCTCATCTCCGCCTGTTCGGGACTCATGTAGGCAGGCGTGCCGATGAACTGCTCGAAAGCCGTGAAGAGCGTCTGGTCAGTCAGTCGTCCCTGCGTTGCCTTGGCGATGCCAAAATCAATCACCTTGGGAACCGGCACGCCGTCGTGCAGTGTGACCAGAATGTTCGAGGGTTTGATGTCGCGGTGGATGATGCCTTTTTGGTGGGCATGTTGTATGGCTTGGCAGACTTGAATGAATAATTCCAGGCGATCCCGGGTGGGAAGTTTATTTTGATCGCAGTATTCGGTGATTTTGATGCCGCGCACCAGTTCCATCACGAAGAAAGGGCGCCCGGTTTCGGTGGCGCCGGCATCCAGAACCTTGGCGATATTGGGGTGATCCATCATGGCCAGCGCCTGGCGCTCGGCTTCGAAGCGGGCCACCACCGACTTTGTATCCATTCCAAGTTTAATGACTTTAAGCGCGACCCGACGGCTGACCGGTTCCTGCTGCTCGGCCATATAGACAACGCCGCAACCGCCTTCGCCAATGACTTGCAAGAGCTTGTAGCGGCCAATCCTGTCGCCGGCTTTTTCTGTCAATGGGAGGGAAACGACCATCGTCTTTTGTTGGGCGGGCGCGCTTGGTTCCTTCAGAAAAGCGCCGTTTTGCTCGTGCGCTTGCAGGAGAGCCGCAACGCGTTCGCGCAATGGCTGATCGCCGCCGCACGCTTGCCTGAGGTACTCGCCGCGCTGTTCCGGCGGCAATTGAAGCGCCCCGTGAAAGATGGCTTCTTCGCGCTCGGTCGAGGGAGCGTCAGGAGCGTCGTTCATGGGCCTCATCATAACTGAAGCGATGGGAATTTGAAGCTTGTATTCCGCCGCGCTAGGGCGCGGGCGAAAGCTTGTTGAGCAAATCCGAATTGTCGGGAAAGATGGATGCACCGCGTTGCCAGACTTGCACGGCTTCATTGGCATCGCCGGTCCTCTCGTAATAATCTCCTAGCCGGAGGTAGGTTAAGGCGAATTGCGGTTGCGTGGGTTGCGACTCCTGCTCCTGAATCAGTGTCTGGAACTGTTCCAACACTTTCGGTCCCTGGTTCAACTCCAGCGGCCAACGCGCCATGCTGGAGACTTTGTCGAATTGCGCCTCCCAATTGGAAGGGTCCTGGCTCAACGCCGTGTCCAATAATAGGTCCGCCTTCATCGCCAGCATGGCTCTTTGGCGAATATCGTCGGTTTGCCCGCACTCCTTCAAATAGGCCTGAGCCAAAGCAACGGCGTCTTCCACCGAGTCCGGGCTGTCTGCCAAGCGCCGTTCCAATTCGGCGATGGCATCGTCCATTTGGCCCGCGTCTTTCAATTGTTTCCAGACCGCCTGCTTCTGCGCAAAGGTGGACTGCGGGGAGAGCAGGGTTTCGATGGCTTGGCGAAATGCCCGCTGCTTTTCCGTCTCAACCGCAACCGGGACAGGAGCAGGGCTTCGCCCGGGGCGGTGGGCGGCGTTCGCTGGTAAAGTGGAGGTCGGCGCTGCTGTCCTGGCCGGTTCCATTCGTTTTGGCGATGAGGTCGCTGAGGCCGCGACTGTGTTCAGCGGAGCATCAGGCGAAGTATTCCCACGATTCAGGCCGATACCCAGCGCGATGATCACACCGAAACCAGCCACGACAAAGATAAGTTGTTTCATAATAGAGCCTTTCATTGTTTCTCTATCAATCAATGCGGAATGTGGCGCTAAAAAGGCTCATTCAATCTCAAGAAAAAATGAATCCGAGACCGCCGCCTGGAAAGGGGAATGTGCTCGACTCACAAAATCAGGCATTTGCGCGATTGACACCTCTGGCTCAACGGCTATCTTCTCACACTCTGGATCGCGGATTCGCCGCAAGAGGGGGTTGCCTCCCCATGAACGTGGCAACGTCTATTTGACTTTAAATCTAATAATGAAATGAAACGCCAGTATCAACCGTCGAAAATCCGGCGCAAACGCCAGCATGGTTTCTTGAATCGCAATTCCAGCAAAAGCGGCCGCGCCACTTTGGCCAATCGCCGCCGCGTCGGACGCCATCGTTTGACCCCGGTTTGACCCGCATGGCCGGAATGCCTTCGTCGCGCTTGCTCTTTCCCCGTGCCAGCCGCTTGAAATCGCCTGGCGAATTTGCCCGCGCCAAGGCGCAAGGACAGCGCCTGATCTGCGGCTGCCTCATTGCCAATGTGCTCCCGCGCCCGCCCGGCCAATCCAGCCGCCTCGGGGTCGTGACGAGCAAGAAGATCGGCGGCGCCGTCGCCCGCAGCCGCGCCCGCCGCCTGCTGCGCGAATGTTTCCGCCTGCACCAGCGCGAGCTGGCGCGGCCAGTGGACTTGGTGCTGGTCGCCCGCCCTTCCATCGCGGGCAAAACGCTGGCGGAAGTTGAGAACGATTTGATGCGGGTGCTGCGCCAGGCGCGGCTTGACCTTGCCGGCCAATGAATATTTTCCAAAAGGCGTTGATTTTTGTCATCGGCGTTTACCAGATCGCGCTCTCGCCGGTCATCGTGGCCATTCTAGGTCCGTCGGCGCGGTGCCGGTTTACGCCCAGTTGCTCGCAATACGCGCGCGAGGCGGTGGGCCTGCACGGCGCGATCATCGGCGGCTGGCTGGCTTTGCGCCGGCTGGGCCGCTGCCATCCGTGGGGCGATTGCGGATCGGACCCGCCCCTAGCCGCCCCGCTGAAATTAAAATTGCCAACTTGGAAGCCGCGGAAATCGGGAAGCTGTCATGGATCGTAAATCAATCATTATTCTAGCGGTCGCGGTGGGCTTGTATCTTCTTCTAACCCCGGTGGTGGATCATTTTTTCCCGCCCAAGCCGATGCCGGTCACCGTGCCGATGACTACCAATATGGAATCGGTAGCGGGGCTGTCCCATGCCGCCAGCCAAGTGACGAATTCGTCCGCATCCGCGCCCGCGCCGGCGGCGGCCCCGACGGCACCTTCGATACCGGAACAGATTCTGACGGTCTCCAACGCGGATTTGATCTGGCATTTCACCTCGCGCGGCGGGGGATTGAAGGACGTGGATTTGACCCATTATCCGGCCGTGATCCGGCGACCGGGCCTGCCCAAGCCGGAAAGCAACATGCTGGCCAGCTTGAATTTCAACGCCCGGCTGCCGGTGCTGGCGGTGATGGGCCGCGACCTGGAGGGAGACGGCGACTTCGCTCTGACCCGCGACGGCGATACCATTCGCGCCGAGAAAACCCTGGGCAACGGTTTGCGTGTGGTGAAGGAATTCGAGGTCGGCACCAATTATCTTTTCAAGGCGCGGGTGCGCCTGGAGAACACTTCCAGCCAGCCGTTGCGGGTGCCGGAACGCGACGTGGTGGTCGGCACAGCCACGGCTATCGGCGCGTTGGATGACCCGACGGCGATGGGGACCTTTTGGTACAACGGCCTCAAAGCGCAGAACATCCAGCAGAAGTGGTTCGCCAACCCGACCTTTGGCTGTTTTCCGGGAACGCCGCGCTGGCAATACGTGGACGGGGCCAGCAACGTGGTTTGGACGGCGGTGCATAATCAATTTTTCGCGCTGGCGGCCATTCCCACCAATCCCGCTCCGCAAGTTGTGATTGACAAGATTCTGGTGCCGGCGCCGGACCTGAGCGGGCCGACCAATTCCATGAGCGCCATGCTGACCAACGGCTATCAGACGGCGCTCATCTATCCGGCGGCGGTCCTGCCGGCGCATCAAAGCGTGGAGACGGCCTTTCTCTTTTACGCCGGGCCGAAGGAGTACAAACGGCTGTCGGAAATCGGCCTGGCCATGGGCAACAACCTGGACTTGATCATGGATTTCACCGGACTGTTCGGGTTTTTTTCCAAATTGCTGCTCCTCTCGATGAACGGCTTGCACGCGGCGGGATTGCCCTACGCCCTGACCATCATCGCCATCACCATCATCATCAAAGTGCTCTTTTGGCCGTTGACCAACGCCAGCACCAAGTCGCAAAAACGCATGCAGGCCCTCCAGCCGCAACTCAAGGCCATCACAGACAAATACAAGGACGACGCGGCCAAACGCAACGAGAAGACGATGGAGTTTTACAAACAACACAAGGTCAGCCCGCTGGGCAGTTGCCTGCCGACCGTGCTGCAATTGCCGGTTTTCTTCGGGTTTTACTATATGCTGCGCGGGGCCATTGAATTGCACGGGGCGCATTTTCTCTGGGCCTTCGATCTTTCGCAGCCCGATACGGTCGGCACCATCGCCGGGCTTCCCATCAACCCTTTGCCGCTGATCATGGGAGCGACTCAGCTTTGGCAGTCGCACATGATGCCGCCCTCGCCTGGCATGGAACCCAGCCAGCAGAAACTCATGCGCTGGATGCCGCTAATGATGATCGCCTTTTTTTATCGGATGTCGGCCGGGCTGACCCTTTACTGGACGGTGTCGAACCTGTTGAGCATCTTGCAGATGAAACTGACCAAGACGACCGATGACAAGGCCCCGCCGGCGGTCCCGGTCCTGGTCCCGATGAAGAAAAAAAAGTAGCCTCTGGTTGACAGACGGCCTATAGTGGTCCGGTCAAAAGAAACAATTTGATATTATGCCGGCGCAAGCCAAAGCCATACTTGAGGAAATCCTGAAATCGCTGGGATTCGAGGCCACCGTGGAAGAACACACCCTGGATGACGGCGTTTTCCTGGATGTCAAGACCGAGGACTCGGGCCGTTTGATTGGGCGACAGGGCCAGACGTTGTCCGATTTGCAATACATCACCAACCGCATCCTCTTCCAGCAGGACCAGAACACGCCCAAGGTGCTGATTGACGTGGGCGGCTATCGCGCCAAAGCGCGTGAGACCCTGGTGCAGAAAGCGCAAGCCGCCGCGGAAAAAGTGCGCCGGTGGGGGGACATCGTGGAGATGGAGCCGATGAGCGCGTTTGACCGGCGCATCATTTACAACTCCTTGAAGGACGATCCGGGCATCGAGGCGGCCAGCGTGGAAGTCGAAGGCACCGAAAAAAAGGCCATTTTACTCAGGCCCAAGCATTGACCCTGAAATTCCGGGAAAATGGTTCCGCGTGACTGACACGACTTACGATGCTTTGGTGATTGGCTGCGGTCCGGGAGGCAGCAGCGTCGCCACCTTTCTGGCCCGCGCCGGCAAACGGGTGCTGGCGCTGGAAAAGGAAGTTTTTCCGCGCTTCCACATCGGCGAATCCTTGCTGCCCTGCAACATGATTATCTTCGAAGAGATGGGCGTTTTGTCGGCCTTGCATGAAGCGGGTTTCCCCAAAAAATACGCCGCGCAATTTGAGCTGGGCAACGGCTCGATCTGCACCCGCTTTGTTTTCCGCGAGGGCAGATTCAATCGGGTGCCCGACGCCATCCAGGTCGAGCGCGCCTTGCTCGATCATCTGCTGCTGAAACATACCCGCGCTTCGGGAGCTGACGTCCGCGAAGGCTGGACGGTCAGCCGCTTCGATGCGGATGCCGATGGCGTGAGCGTGGAGGCGCGTGATCCTGCCGGAAAGACGCATCAGTTTCGCGGAGCGTATTTGATTGACGCCACTGGGCGCGGCAACCTGACCGGCAACCAGGAAAATCTGCGCGAAACCCATCCCAAGTGGAAGAAGCTGGCCGTATTCGGCCATTTTGAAAACGTCGCCCGCGACGCCGGCGAACCCAATACCGACACCATCATCGTCCGGCTGGAAAACAAATGGTTTTGGATCATCCCGCTCTCCGACACCAAAACCAGCGTCGGCATTGTGTTTGACAAGGATGAATTCACCGGCGCCGGCGGCACTCCGGCGGAAATCTTTCAGCGCTGGGTCGAGTCCACTCCGCCGGTCAGAAAGCGCATGAAGGAGGCCCGCCTGGTGGGCGCGATTCAAACTACGAGCGATTTTAGTTACCACAATCGCCGGCTGGTGGGGCATCGTTTGCTGCGGGTCGGCGACGCGGCCGGTTTCATGGACCCCATTTTTTCGGCGGGTGTTTTTCTGGCCATGTGGTCGGGCAAATTGGCGGCGGAAGTCGTCCAAACATGCCTGGCCCGCGGGCAACCCCAAGCGCGCCTGTTCACGGCCTATGAAAAGCGCGTTCGGCGGGGCCTTCGATTTTACTGGCGCGTGGTGGAGAATTACTACACGACGCCGTTCATGGAACTGTTCCTGCGCCCGAGCAATCATTACGATCTCCCCTCCGCCGTCAACGCGGTGCTGGCCGGCGAACTGGAGGGCGGATGGTCGTTGCGCTGGCGCCTGGAGTATTTCTTTCTGCTGGTCAAAATCCAACGCTACTTCCCGATCGTGCCGCGCATTTTTTTCGGCCCCAGCAGGCCGCGCAAACTCAACCCCTATCGCGGCGCGGAAAAGACTTGAAGCCTCACCTTTACCTTGCGCTCGGACTTCTGTTGTGCCTTTCCTGCCGCACGGCCATGCCTCTGGCTCCCGCTGATTTCTCCTCGCCCGGCTGGCTGTTGCGCCAGGGCCAGGCGGTCTGGAAGCCGTCCAAAAGCCGCCCGGAACTGGCCGGTGATTTGCTGCTGGCTGTCAATACGAATGGGAATTTTGTGGTTCAATTCTCCAAGACTCCTTTTGCGCTGGCGTCGGCGCAAGTGGCGGATGGCCGCTGGCAAATTGCATTCGGGGCCGGAAAGCATTCATGGAGCGGCAGCGGCGCGCCGCCGGCGCGATTCCTCTGGTTTCAACTTTCGCGCGTCCTGGCCGGCGCGCCGGCCAACGCCCCCTGGAGATCGACACTTCGGACTGATAATTCCTGGCGGCTGGAAAATCCCGGCACCGGCGAATTCCTGGAGGGCCAGCTTTTCCAATGAGACCGCGATGGTTTCACTGGTGGTGGCTGGCGCTGCTCCTGCCCATGGCGGCCGGATTGGCGCGCCTCCACTTCGACGCCGACGTTCTCAGCCTTCTGCCCGCGCGCATTCCAGCCGTGCAAGGGCTGAAGATTTACCAGCAACATTTTGCCAATTCGCGCGAACTCATCTTGACAGTCAAAGGGACGGACGCGGAGGCCGCAAAATCCGCGGCCCAATCCATCGCCGATCATCTGCGCCAGGAAACCAATCTTGTGGCCGGCGCCGTCTGGCAACCGCCCTGGCTGGAGCACCCGGAACAAATGGCCGAACTGATCGGCTACCTTTGGCTCAATCAACCGCCGGAAGTTTTTGGCCAACTGGCGGATCGCCTCGCCGAAACAAACCTCAGCGCCGTCCTCGCCGCCACCCGCGAACGATTGGCCACGACCCTCTCGCCCGCCGATCTGGCCCAATTGAGTTACGACCCTTTCGGCCTGACGCAATTGCCGCCGGACATCACCAGCGCCGCGCCGGGTTTCGGGCAGGGACAGGACATGTTCGCGTCCGCCGACGGCGCTTTTCGGATTATTTTTGTCAAGGCGCGCGGTGAATTGAACGGTTACCGCGAATGCACGGAATGGTTCAACGCCGTCAAAAGGATCGTGGAGAACTCATTGCCCTCCGGCGGAAACGCCACGATTGGCTACACGGGCCGGCCCGCGTTCGTCGCGGAAATCTCCGGCAGCATGAAACACGACATCACGCTCTCAGTCGGGGGCACAGCGCTCATCATCGCGTCCTTATTTTGGCTGGCGCACCGGCGCTGGAAACCGATGCTCTGGCTCTTGACGTTGCTGGCGCTTATTCTGGCAGGCACGCTCGCGCTCGGCGGCCTGATTCTTGGCGCGATCAACGTCGTCAGCATGGGCTTCGCGGCGATCCTCCTCGGCCTGGCGGTGGATTACGCCGTGGTGCATTACCAGGAGGCGCTGGCCTGCCCGCTCCTCTCCGTGCCGCAAGTCCGTAGCGCCATCGCGCCCAGCATCTTTTGGGCGGCTGTGACAACCATCTCGGCGTTTCTCGTGCTTAATTTCGCCGGTTTGCCCGGCCTGGCCCAACTCGGCTCGCTGGTCGCCATGGGCGTGGCCCTTTCGGCCCTGGTGATGATCATGGCTTTTTTGCCGCCGCTCTTTCCTGATCGCATGGAACTGCGCGCGCCTCAACCGCCTCCAGAAATCGAAAAGGCAGCCGCCGAACCTCTCAATCCGTTGCGGGCAAAATTGGTTTTCGCCGTGACCGGTGGTTTGATTTTATTTTCCAGTGTCACCTTGTCTTTCGGATGGCCCAAAATGGACGCCAGCACCCACGCCATGGAACCCCGCCACAGCCTGGCCTACGCCGCCCTCAACGCGATCAAGGAGAACCTCGGCCAGAAACAGGAACCTCTGTGGCTGGTTGTTGGCGGTCGTGACGAAAGCGAAATCGCCCGGCGTCTTGCCGCCATCAAGCCGGTCCTGGATAACGCCGTTTCCAACCATTTGCTCGCCGGCTTCACCTTGCCCGATGCCCTCTGGCCCCGGCCCGAAATGCAGTCGTCCAACCGCGCCGCGGCGCTGCGCCTCGTGGCTGAAAGCGGCGCGATGCGGGCGGCGGCGCTGGCCGGCGGATTCGCCGAGGACGCCTTGGGATTGAACGCGAAAATCCTCGAAACTTGGCGGCAGGCCGCAGCCGGCACGAATGTTTTTTGGCCGACCAACGCCGCCAGCCGGTGGATTTTTGAGAAGATCGCCGCCCACGATCCGCAAGGCCTTTTCGCCGCCGGGTTTCTTTATCCGCTGGCGGAGACTATTGACGCCGATGCGCTGGCCCGGGCCGGCGGGCCGCTTCCGCCAGAGGGCGTCTGGCTTTCAAGCTGGAGTCTGCTGGGGCAGGCGGTGCTGCGAGAAGTCAAACATAATTTATGGAAGGTGCTTTTGCCCATGGCCGGTCTGGTGCTCCTTTCCTTGTGGCTGGCCTTTGGCCGCATGGCGGAAATCTCTCTTAGCCTGGGCGTCCTGTTGTTGAGCGGGCTTTGTCTCCTGGCGGTAATGAAGATTGCGGGCTGGTCCTGGAATGTCCTCAATCTCATGGCGTTGCCTCTGATTCTAGGGACGGGCGTGGACTACAGCCTCTTCATGCAACTGGCCTTGCGGCGGCACGGCGGCAGTTTGGAGGCTGCGCGCCGCTCGGTGGGGCGCGCGCTGTGGCTCTGCGGCGGCGCGGCGGTGGCGGGCTTCGGTTCTCTTGGTTTCTCCAGCAACGCGGGCATGGCTAGTCTCGGACAAGTCTGCGCCGCCGGGTTGGTGTGCAACATGTTGATCTCGATTTTTCTACTGCCGGTTTGGTGGAAAATGCTGGCCGGTCGAAAGAACGAGACGGCCGCCGAGGCGCCGTCGGCGCCATCCCAATTTTACCGTGGAGCAGTCTGGAGAATGGGCCTGGGCCTGGCCCGTCATCTCCCCGTCGGCCTAGTCGAAACGCTCGCCCGATGCAGCGCCGCGCTTTACTGGCACGTGGCGGCGCGGCGGCGCGAAGTTGTGATTCAAAATTTGCTGCCCGTCCTGAACCATGACCCGGCCGCGGCCGCCTTGGCCGCTCGCGCGCTCTTCGCTGAATTCGCGCTCAAAATCGCGGACCTCTGGCGCTACGAAAGCGGGACGGACCTGGATCATTGGGAGATCCGCTGGCAGGGATGGGAGATTTTCCAGGCGGCCGAGGCGCGGCGCAAAGGAATCCTCCTGGTCACCCCGCATCTGGGCAACTGGGAGATCGGCGGCGCTTATCTCCCGCGCAATGGTTTCAAATTGCTCGTATTGACACAATCCGAACCCGATCCGCTCCTGACGGAACTGCGGCAGGCCGCGCGCGCCCGTTGGGGGGTCGAAACCGTCGTGGTGGGCGAGGACGCTTTCGCCTTCATCCAAATCATCAAACGACTTCAGGAAGGCGCGACGGTGGCCTTGCTTATGGATCGGCCGGCGGCTCCCACGGCGGTCACCGTCCATTTGTTTGGCCGGCCCTTTTCGGCCTCCATCGCCGCCGCGGAACTGGCGCGCGCCTCCGGCTGCGCGATTTTGCCCGCCTGCATTGTGCGAACGGCGGAAGGTTATGAAGGCGTCATCCGGCCCGAAATTACTTATGATCGCGCCCTCATCGGCAACAGAGCTGCGCGGATCCAACTGACGCAAAAAATCATGAGTGTTTTCGAACCGCCCATCCGGCAGTATATCACCCAATGGTACCACTTTGTGCCCATCTGGCCGCCAGCGACGCCGCGCGGCGAATAACGATGTGGAGCGCCGTCTTTATGGCGGCTCTCTGCGGGCCGGCTCCGGCTGCTCTGCGCGCGGCGGACACCAACGCGGTGCTGGACGCGTGGTTCGCGGCGCAGGCCAACGTTCACTCCTTGTCGGCTGATTTTGTGCAGACGCGGACACTCAAAACCCTCGTGCAACCCCTCGTGGCCACCGGCCACCTCTGGTTTTCCCCGCCCAACCAATTTCGCTGGGAATTGGGGAGTCCGGCCCAAACCATCGCGTTGCGCCATGCGGATGAAATGTTCGTCATTTATCCGCGCCTCAAACGGGCGGAGCATTATCCTCTGGGCGCGTCCGCCCCGCGCGCGTGGCGCGATGCCATGTCCCTTGTGGACGCGGGTTTTCCACGCACCCGCAAGGAATTCAATTCGCAATTTCAAATCCAGTCGCTCACGGAGACCAACGGGCTCTGGGTGGTGGCGCTGCAACCGCGCAGCGCCGCCGCGCGCCAGATCATGCCCGAATTGCGAGTGAGCCTGGCGGCCGGCGATTTTTCCTTCGCCGGAACGGAATTGGTTTTTGTGGACGGTTCGCGGATGCGCAATGATTTTTCCCATGTCGTGGCCAACGGAGCCTTGGACGAAAACCTTTTCCAATGGAAGCCGCCGGCGGATTTCAAAGTCACCGAGCCTTTTGCCAAATGAAAACCGCCGAAACAGGCGACAACGGGTTGGGATTCTTGCCGCACGGCCCGGAGTTTCGTTTTCTTGACAGAGTGCTCGACCTGACACCGGGGAAGGAAGGCGCGGGCGAATATCTCGTGCGCGGCGACGAGCCGTTCCTGCGCGGGCACTTTCCAGGCAACCCGATTTTGCCTGGCGTCCTGCTTATCGAAGCCGCCGCGCAACTCGCCGGCGTCGTGGCGCAAAGCGATCCGGCCATCGCGCCCCTGGCGGGTTTGAAGCTGACCGCCTTGCGTGGCGTGAAAATCCCCGGCGCAGCCCGGCCCGGCGACGTGGTGCGGCTGGAAGCCCGGGTCATCGGACGCCTGGGCCAATTGATCCAGGCCCAAGCGAGCGCGCGTGTGGGCGACACGCTCGTGCTAACGGCCGAATTGACTTTGAGCGGAGAAGCGTCAAATGTTTGACAGACTCAGCCGGTTAATGCATGGTGCCATAACTTCAATTCATACTTGGCATAACGCTGAATTAGCCTTCTCAAATCTTCGATATGCATCATCTTTCCCTCGTTGTGAGCTTGGTGTACTGGCTCAAAGTTGAAACGGCGGGCGTGAGTGGGAAAGCGGCGCTGACGCGCACGCACTCCAAGACCTGCCGGAAGATCGGCGGCTCCCTGAAGCGCGAAGCGTCGTGGAGTGCGTGCGCGCCAGCGCCGCTTTCCCATCGAACAAGCACTGTTGCCCAAGTGGAAAAATTTTGTCTCAAACCTTCCAAGTGCGTCAACCATTAAATTGGCGGCGCCATTCCGCGCGCGAAATTTTTCCGCGCGGTCCGGCGGACAGCGATTCGACAAACTGCCAGCGGCGCGGCATCTGCCAGGACGGCAACGATTCGAGAAGGAATTGCTTCAACTCCTTTTCTCCCACGCTGGCGGCCACCACCGCCACAATCATCTCCGCGCGCTGCTCATCCTGGCTGGGCGCGCCGAAGACCAGGCATTCGCGCACGCGCGGATGGGCCAGCAGCGCGCGCTCGATGGTCTCCGGCGACACTTTTCGGCCGGCCGTGTTGATGAGGTCGCTTTGGCGGCCTCGCAGGAACACCGATCCGTTTTTCAACTCTGCCAAATCGCCGGTTTGAAACTTTCCGCCGCCGAGCGTTTTGGATGTTTCCGGCCAATATGTTTGACCGACAGCCGGGCCATGAACCGTCAAACAGCCCTCGCCATTCAACGACACACCAACTCCGGGCATCACAGTTCCGGCCAGGGCGGAGTCAGAACGCGGCGCTGCGCCGGCGTCGTAAGCAATGCCGCCGCATTCGGATGCGCCGTAAAAATTGTGGATTTTGATGCCGCTCCTCTCAAAGACCGCCTGTTCCAAATTCAACGGCAAAGGCGCGCCGGCGGAAATGGCCAGCCGCACCTGGGCCGGGACGCCGCCGGTTTCGTGCCACGCGCGCCACAGGGCGGGCACAGCCGCAAGGGTCACAACGGATTCATTGGCTGCCGCGCGTCGAATGATTTCCGGCAACGGCGGCGACGCCAGGATCAGCGGAATGCCATGCAGCAACAGCGGCAGCGCTAAATTGGAAAATCCGTAGGAATGCGCCAGCGAAATCACGCCGAGATTCGGCCATTCCGGGCGCAAGCCCATGGCCGACACAATTTGGGCGGCGTCGGCCGCCAGTTGTTCGGCGGTGAAGGCGATCAGCCGCGAGGCGTCGGTGGTGCCGGAAGTCCATTTGAGATGAACGCAACTTGCGGGCGGACGCGCAAAATCCGGCAAGGTTTGTCCCGATTCCAGCGGGCAGACGGTTTTTCCCAGACGCCATGCGGCCAGCAGTGAAAGAATGAACTCCGGCGAATGGCCTTGCGGACAAATAAGTTCACGCTCGTCCGCGGGCCGCGCCTCGCCCGCCGCAAATAATTCGGCGAACGTCCAGCACTGCCCGGAGGGCAGGTCACGCAAGGCGAAATCGTTGCGCCTTTCTTTCGCGATCTCTCGCCAGCTTTGGTAAAGCGTTGCCAATCGGTTCATACAACCCTAAGTTGCTGCGCAAGCCAATTGCTTATGTTCCAAAACTCCAACGAAGCCAGACCGAGGCGGTTTGACTTTGCGCTGGACACTTTTGCGTTTGAGAACGAAACAATCTGGGAATACCGCTTCGATACAGCCGCCGGCAAAACCAGTTTCAGCAAGCGCGAGCCAAAACCGGACTACGCGCACCGTTGTTTCGTGTTGACGCGGGCGGCGCGGCAATTCCTTTATCACGCCCGCTTTGATCCGGAACAAAAAGCCGCCGGAGAGGAAACCTATCGCCGCCTCATTCGCGAAGTGGTGGCGCGCAATCCCCGCAAGCCTTGTTCTCCCGCGCAACAGGTCATCATTCCCGGCCATGCAAGTCTGCGGGAATTCAGCGCCAAACATCCGGCGCTCTTGAAGGCCGCTTGCGGCGGGGCTTGGCGGTCCTATGTGTTGCGGAGCCATTGGCGGATGGTTTTTCCGATTTCGCGCGCGCACCAGGCCCGCACCGCCGCGTCCCTGGACGCCGCGCTCCAACAAAATGTGCCGCCGATTATTCACCTGGTAAAATTCCCGGCGCTGACCATCAATCATAGCATGATTCTATTTGACGTGGCGGAAACCGGACACGGTCTTGTCTTTCAAGCCTACGACCCGAACAACCCGCAACAGCCCGTGCGGATGACGTTCGACCGCACCTCAAGCCGGTTTTCACTGCCGCCGAATCATTATTGGGCCGGTGGCGCATTGGACATCATTGAGATTTATCGGAGCTGGCTGATGTGATTTTGGGCCGGCGAAAGGCGGCGCCGAAAAAGACCAGCCCGCACGCGTTGATGCCGCAAATGTAACCAATTTTATAGCTGCGGCCGGAATTGTCGCTCGCGTAAATGGGCACGTCCTCGCCAATGAGCAGCGCGGGCAGCGACAACGGCATGAGCGCGCCGTGCAGGACGCCGTACTTGAAACCGGCGGTCCGGCTTTTGGGAAAAGCCCACGGCGAAGCCCAGCCGTAAAACCAGCCGAACACCACCGTCACCACCGCCAGCGTCAAGGCTTTGCGCAGCATACGGCGGAGCCAGCCGGAAGCCGGTCGCGCTGGAGGCTGAATATCGTCCATGATTTTACGAGGCGGCGCGCGGTTGGGCCGCCCACCAGCAGAGCCAGCGCCATGTATCCTTGACAGGGCATATATTGCTCCGCTCCGATTCATAAATGACCCGGATGGGAACAAATTCCACGCGCAGTCCCGCCGCCAGAAAAGTGAGGAGGGTCTCCGATTCGATTTCAAAACGGCGCGCGGACAGCGGCAACCGCATCAACGTCTCCAAATGCGCGAGACGGAAGCCGCATTGCGAATCAGTCAAGTGAACGCCCGCCAGGGCGGACAGCCGCCGGGTCATCCAGCGGTTGACTTGGCGGCGCAACCAGGGCATGGCGGCGGCGTTGCCCATGCGGTCGCCCACCACCAGCGCGGCCGCATTCTTTTCGGCGCGGGCCAGAAACTTCGGGATGTCTTCCGGCGCATGTTGGCCGTCGCCGTCCATCGTCAGCGCCCAGGTGAACCCCTGTTGGCGGGCCTGCCGCCATCCCGCCCGCAAGGCGGCTCCTTTGCCGCTGTTGCGGCCGAGCCGAATCACCTCCGCGCCTGCCGCTTTTGCCTTGCCGGCCGTGCCGTCGGTGGAACCATCGTCCACGACGACGATGTTGGGCAAATATCCCCGGACTTCGGCGACAAGGGCCTCAATGTGCGGCGCTTCATTAAAGCACGGAATCACCGCGACGCAATGACGAGTCCAATTCACCAGAGTTTTAAACATAGCCCGCGCCGCGGTGTCTGCCAACGGCATTTTTCGGCTTTTGAGCGCACAGCAGGATTTTTTATTTTTCATTGATTCGATTCGGCGTGGTCCGCCCGGGCAGCCCGCAACCTTGCGTTCGTTTGCCAAATTTATTTTTTTAGTCCTATCCAGTCCTATTGACTCCTATCCACTACTATCCAGTCCGATTTTCCGGCCCCAGATAGACCAGGCCGTCGTCCGCGCAGCCCGGACAGAAGAGCATCGCGCAGAGGCGCAGTGAGCGCAGAGAAGAAAGGAAGAAAAGCAGGGGAAGATGCTATTCAAGGCTTCTTCCTTCTTCCTTTTTCCTTCTTCCTTTCCATGCGTACGTCTCATCGCGGGCACGATTTTGCCACACGGCGGGAAAAACAGAAAACCTACCGTAGGTTTTCGGGCATGATTTTTTTGGCAGGGGTTTGCTCGCGGCTTGTCCTTGAAACGCAACGGTTTGCAACGCGCAAAATCCCCAAAAACAGAAAAAACAAAAAAAAAGTGTGAAATATTTTACGACAGACCCCTGTTTTGCTGCCAAAGAGAGCCTTTTTTCCGCCAAAAAGAGCCATCGTTCAGCGACGACATTTGTAAGTTGCTGCCGTTGTGTGGTTTATCCAATCCAGCTTTTCGCCATGCCGCCAGGATTCCATGTCTGAATGCGCGGTAGGGCTTTCAGGATTATTCCTCTGCCGACCATTCTGCCGTACATTGAATTCACAGATGATTCGGATGTGAGGATTATTGTGAGTTATGGGTCAGTGACGGCGGGCCGGTAAATGGTAGGGTCGCCTCGCCGAGGCGACCGCCCCGCAAGAACCACCTGCGGATGGCTCGGCGAGCCGTCCCCATCCTCCGTGAGTGACGCATTACTATTGTGAGGATTATTCCCTTGCATTTTGCGAGGGAAACCCTTATTTTATATTCAAATATGCGGATTCTAGTGCAAGATTCGGCCAGAAAAGTCTATTTTGACGGTTTCGATTGGAACGAAAACGTGGCCAATGCCAAAGCGTTTGAGAGCGTGGCTCAGGCCGAAGCCTTCTGCCTGCAACACGAGCTGTCCACAGCCCTGATCGTTGTCATGTTCAATGACGCCAGCCACGACGTCAGCTACCCCGTGGGGGACTACAATGCGCTTCTGGTTTCCAAACCGCCCGCCACGAAGTTTAGAAGGCTCTATTGATTTCGCCGGCCTCCGACACCCGCATCGTTAGCGATGGGGTTGACGCCTCATCAAGAGGTTGGCCAGTTTCGGTCAATGGATTCCGTCGGCGGGACGCCGACGGCGGCGGTCGAGACGACCGCGCTCCCAAAAAAATCGCGAATGATTGGGTTTCCGACGCGAAGCAGCTTCTTTGTTCTGGAATCCGGGCCTGAATCCTCAATGCTGTAGCCGTGCATCTGGCTCATCTCAGGCTGCGGGATTTTCGCAATTACGGGCGACTGGAGGCCGATTTCGCTCCCGGCTTCCATCTCCTGTTGGGCGACAATGCGCAGGGGAAAACCAACATCCTGGAAGCGATTTACCTGCTGGCCACGTTGCGCTCCTTCCGCGGCGTCGGCGGCGCTCAACTCATCCGGCACGGCTGCAAGGGCTATTTCGCCGGCGCCCAAATCATGTCGCGCACCGGCCACGACATCAAAATGTACTGGTCTCCCGCCGAGCGCCAACTAAGCCTGGACGGCAAGCCCGTCCGCAAGCTGGGCGATTATCTCGGAACATTGCGCGCCGTCGTCTTTTGCACCGAGGACGCGCAATTGGTCAAGGGCGCGGGCCGATTGCGCCGGCGCTTTCTGGACTTGCTCTTGAGCCAGACCCACCCCGTTTACCTCCCCTTGCTGCACCGCTACGCCGCCGCCTTGCGCTCGCGCAACGCCCTGCTCAAGCAACCGGCCCCCGACGCATCCGCGCTCGAAGGGTTCACGCGCCAACTGATCGAGGCCGGGACGGAGTTGATGAGATTTCGCCGCGAATTGTTGCCCAGGATCGTGCCGTTGGCGGCCGAGTCCTATCAACGTGTGGCCGGCGCCGCCGAGTCTTTCACCCTCGAATACCAACCCTCGGCCCGCCAGGATTTCGCCGTCGAACTGGCCCGCAACCGCGCCCGCGAGAAAGCCCTTCGCTCGACGTTGCTCGGCCCGCACCGCGACGAGCTGCAACTGCGCCTGGACGGCAAATCCGCCGCCCAATACGCCAGCGAAGGACAGAGGCGCTCCATCGCCATCGCCTTAAAAATGACGCAGGCCGAATATCTTTCGGCCATTCACGGCGCGCCGCCTGTGTTGTTGATAGACGACATCATGGGAGAATTGGACTCCAAACGACGGGCGGGATTCTTGCCTCTGTTAAACCGGGCGCAATGCGCGCAGAGCCAGGTATTCATGACCTGCACGGAAGAGAACTGGCCGCGGGAATTGGGCCGGGACCTGCGACGCTGGGAGGTCAGGGCGGGAACCTTGTGCCCGGCCGCTGTTCGGTCGTGAGAACCAGCGGACCTTTCCCGCAATTTTCCCGCTTGCAATTTGGGGAGAAAACCTTGAAGATATGGGGGCAATAAGGAAGCGAGCGTAGCTCAGCCTGGTAGAGCATCACGTTGCCAACGTGAGTGTCGAGGGTTCGAATCCCTTCGCTCGCTCCATGTCCATCAACGACTTACGTCGATGGATTTGGTTTTGCAACAGTTTTGCAACACCTCAGCCCGACCGGACGGCTGACAACCGGCCCCAACCCCCATTTTTCGCGCGGCACTTGAGGCTGCGCCCGTTCCTGCCCGTTCGTGCGAACTTCCCGCAAACTTTTTCACTTTTCGCGCAATCTCTTGGTTGAGGAGACACCCCCAAACCCATAAAACTAATTATGTACACCGGTGTCGCGAACGAAGTGGAAAGGAAGCCGATCGACGCAGTCAGCGTCGGATCGGTGACCATTCCCATTTCCTTCGCGCCGGTGACGGTCAAGGTCCGCAAGCCGGCGGCGGATGGAAATGGCGCCGGGCAGGACGAATTCAAGACTTACGATTCGTATATCTTCTCATATTACGAGGGATCCGTACGAGTGCAGCGGCGGGGCAACACCCTTGAGCGCGCCCGAAAACGCGCCAAGGAAACCGCCACCCGTTTGAATCGAGACGGCGCCCGGGCAGAGTTCATGACGGAGCGGGACCGGCGGATCTACGTCCTGGCCCAACTCGCCTGCAAACCACTGAACCTCGACGTGGATGAAGCTTGCCGCCGCTACGCCGAACTTCAACGCCGGCTCAAGGAGGGCACTCCGGAACAGGCCGTGGACTTCAAGAATGACCACGGCCAGCAAATTCGACTTGGCGCCAACTCGAACGACATTTACCAGGAATACCTGCTGGACTTGGGCAAACGCGGCATCGGCGATTACTACCTGCGGGACGTCAAACGTTACGTGGGCGGTTTTGTGGAGGCTTTGCCCGGTGTGTTCAGCCGGATCCAGACGACGGAAATTGATGCCTTCCTTGCCGCCCTCGGCGGCAAGTCCCGCAACAAAAACAACCACCGGGATGCCATTATCTCATTTTACAAGTTCGCGCAGGAGAAGGGATTTCTGCCGCACGGCACGCGCCACGCGGCTGCGGCCACGACGGAATTCTGCGATCCGCGCCAGAAAATCACCACGGAGGCCGAGGCCCTCGCCCTGCTCCAGCCAAACGACATTTACACCCCTGAGGAGGGCCGAAAACTGCTCGCGGTGCAGGGCGAACCGAGCCTCAAGCCGACCGTCGAAATCAAAATGCTGTCGGGCGTCAGAACCGAGGAGATTGTCCGGTTGTGGTGGGTCATGGCCGCCGAGCCCGAAGAGCTGATCCGGGTTCCGGATGCCGTGGGAAAAATTGATGCGCGGCGGGTGCCAATTTTGCCGGGTCTCGCCCGCCGGTTGAAAGCCATTGCCGCCACCGTTAAGCATGGCCGTGTCGCCGCCAAGTGGAAAACGGCAAATTCCCTATATCACGCCTGGCAGCGGCTGTGCAAAAAGGCCGGAGTTCCATACCGGCGGAACGCATTTCGCAACAGCTATTTTACCTACCGGCTCGTCCTCCTCGGTGACATCGGCAAGGTCGCCGAGGAGGGGGGCACGAGCATCGACATGCTAAAAAAGAATTATTTGTCGCGGGCGCCGGTTTCACGCGCTCAAGCAGAGGAGTGGTTTTCGTTATAAAGCTCCGCCTTCCAAATATACCGGCCCGTTGCGTACGGGGGTTGGGGATGCGATTCGGAAACTCCGCACCGACGCGAAAATAAAGTTTTTGATTCTTCCGTCATTTGCGCCGGAGCGCACTACAATTTTATGAAAAGGAGCGTTATGCAACAAATCGAAGAGGTCAAAACAGCGTCAATAAGTCCGCGCGTCAACAAGAGCGCACTAGCCAACCACTACGTCGTGGGAATCCGAACATTGGAAAACTGGCAGGCGGAAAAAATCATCCGCGGCCAGATGGAGAAGCACAAATGGATGTTTGATGTCCAGGAGTGCGATCAACGGCTTTTTGAGCACAGCAACAGAACCAAATCGCCAAAAGACAACAATTGAACAATTTCGGCCAGCGGCTCGGTCGGAAACCCAGACAACAAGCAACAAAAGCCCGCGAGGCACGGAGCCGATGCTGAAACGGGCAGAAAGTAATGACATGGAAACATCAACCAGTCCAAAGCGGCAGTTCACCGACAAATCGGGAATTGCGGATCACTACGGCGTCTGCCAGCGCACCATCGAAGGGTGGATGCGCTTGGGTCTCTTGAGCTTTTTCAAGATCAAGAGGGTCGTGCGATTCGACATTCCCGCGTGTGATGAATCTCTCCGCCAGCATGGATACTCCATCTGAGCTGATTATGCGGAGACCGCAGAGCAGAGCAACGTCAGGCCGTGCGTGGAATTGGGAGTCTCGTCGACTCACGCCCACGGCGGCCCGGCGCCTATTTAACCGCCGGGTTGATGTTAGCCAGCAGGAAAGCACGAATCATGATGAACACTGAATCAACTGGAATTGAGAAATCGGCAGCGCCGTTACGAGCGCCACCGGGGTTGGGTTTGGGGACGAGATATAACTCCAGAAAAATCGATCGTAAAGCGGCCATTTTGGAATTGGCTGTGTCGTTTCCCACCTTGAACCCGTATCTCACCGGCACCAACGCCCGGAACTGGGATATCAACCGGTTTATGGCGGATTTGGATGTGCTGTGCTCCGGCGCCAGGCACGCCAAGATCTTCGTCGCTGCGGTCTGGGATCCCGACTGGCCGGCGGAGCATGGGATGGAATTCCGAGTGGTTGACGCAATTTCGGTTTGGGACGCGGCCCACCGCGGGGCTTTTCTCCATTGGTGCCAAGACCCGTTTTGGCCATAAACAACAAAAAAGAAGATCGATTATGAAAGGAAATCGTAAAGCTGGTTGAAGACAGCATCACCGCACTGGAACCGAATCCCAATGATCAAGTCCTGCAGGAGGCGATTTTTGACGATTACCCCACGGCACTCAAAGTAGTTTAGCGGGATCTCCTTGGCCGCCAACTCATAGAACTGCTTCTGGTCGCATGAGAGCGATTACCCCGCGCGGAGCGCTACACGCGGTTGGTCCTGGCCGTGGATCCCGGCAATCACGCGGCGTTGAACAATCTGGGTTCAGTATGCATACTGACCGGCCATCCCGAGGATGGGATCCATCTTTTCCGCCGGGCCATCGCACGCAATCCTGGGTCCCCCCAATGCGCACGTTCGGCTCACTGCGGCGTTGGCCACACAGGGTCAGTTCGAGCAATCCACTAGCGCCATCCAGCGCCTGTTCGCCAAGGCCAAACCACGGCAGAATCTGGAGTCAGATCTATGCTTCGAGGCGGCCAGATAGATCTACTTGGCATGCCAGCAAGAACTGCTGGACTAGAACAATCTTTCCGCCACGCTGTTGGTCCAGGCCCTTCAGGCCCAAATAACTAATATTCTTCCGGAAATACATCTCTCAATTTGATTTTCAGCCGTCCCAGGATTGTCTCGAGCTTGTTGAGCGTGATGTGGTGCTCACCGCGCTCGATTCGGTGAAGCGTCGTGTGTGATACGCCCACCTTTTTCGCGAATTGGGCATACGAAAGGCCGGCACGGGCCTTCCGCATGAAGAGAGCAAACTCGCGGTCCAGATTTCGTTTCACCCGCCCAAATTGGCAAAAGTTCCATAACGTATGCGTGATGATGTGATGTTTACAAATCGAGCCGCCACCAGTTCAATTTGGCTTTTTCCTTTGCGTCGTTATGAAATCAAAATCAATACGACGCAAATGCCGCCATTGTGGCAGGATGTTCACCCCCGATCATCGGAACCAAGATCGCCAATATTACTGCTCCACTCCTGCGTGCCGGCGCCTAAGTAAATTCGCCAGCCAGCGCAGATGGTCGCGCAAGACTGAGAATCTGGCTCATTTCCGCGGAGAGGAGGAAGTGCGGCGCGTGCAGAAATGGCGGAAAACGCACCCGGGTTATTGGAAGAAAAAAGGCCCCCCGTCCGAAGGAGCGCGAGTCGTTGCCCCACAAGCGGTTAAGCCTGATCAGGAATCTTGTAACGCATGTGGTGGATGTGCGGGTACGTTACAAGATGTCTGCCTGGCGAAAAACCCTTTATTTGTGGGCCTTCTCTCACTGATCACAGGTAGTACGTTACAAGATGACATGGTAAAGACGATTGAAAATTTGGTAATACGAGGGAGGAAAATCCTGGGGCTTCGGCTTCCAGAGAAACACGATTCAAGAATCGGACCCGATTATGACAGGCAAACATTTAACAAGACTGAGGCGGCCGCGAAAAACCCGCGAGGAGGTTAGCGGCTGCATGAATGCGTTTCGGCGCACTTTTCCATGACCAACAATTTCCAGGAATCCGCACCGCGCAGCGTCGCTTACGTCAGAATGCTGACAAAACACCAGAATTTGTCCATTGGTAAGCAGATGGGCCTCATTCGGCGTTTTGCGAAGCGGCGCGGTCTAAAAATCACCAAGGTGTTCTCTGATCGCTCTGGGACTGGAGAGAGGCGAGTGCCCTGACCGGCATTGATTCTTATGCCCCAACCCGATCCAGAGCCTCCCATCGTGCCGGCGGCCGTTTACGTCCGGATGTCGACAGAGCATCAGCAGTACTCCACGAGCAACCAAATGGACGTGATTCAGGAGTACGCGAAGCGCCGCAGAATGCA
>Ga0302324_100004247_pt1 | contig 31813 bp, 28 predicted proteins | sample Palsa_T0_1_FD_201949 | JGI IMG/M metagenome (GOLD analysis project Ga0302324, IMG submission 201949) | Peat permafrost microbial communities from Stordalen Mire near Abisko, Sweden - Palsa_T0_1 | ecosystem: Environmental > Terrestrial > Soil > Palsa > Peat permafrost | place: Sweden: Abisko... | reverse complement strand
GGCCGCAGGCTTTGGGGCCGGCGCCGTCTTTGCCGCGGCGGGCTTATCGCTTCTTGCCGCCACCGGCGCGGACGCGCTGACGGTGGGAGCGCTCTTCGGCTTTGCCGGCGCGGCGGTTGCGGCCGATGCGCTGGCGGGCGCGGACAGGGTCGGCGGGGATGGCTTGGCGGCCGGCGCAGCGGGCGGGCTTTTCGGCGCTGCAGCTTTGGCGGGCTGGGCTGTCGGGGCTGCGGCTGTCACGCGCTTATCGGCATGCACGGCGAAGACTGCTCCTTGCGGATCGATAAAGTGCGCGATCCAGGTGCCACCCGGGACCTCCATCGGGCCATTGACCAGCTTTCCGCCTCCGGCTTTCGCGGCGTTCGCTGACTTATCGACATCCGCGACATGCGCATAACACAGCCATTGCGTCGGCATCGGTTTGTCGGGTGAGCTCGTGAACATGCCGATGGACGCCACGCCTTGCATCCCGACCAGGTGATACACGCCCATGGGCCCCATGTCGTGCTTGGCAACTTCTGCCCAGCCGAATAGCTCACTGTAGAAACGCAGAGCTGCGACGGCGTCGGAAGTCGTCAACTCATGCCAGGAAAAATCCGATCCGGGTGAGCCGCCGCTGTCGCCCTGTGAGCCCGATGGCGCACCGTAGATCGCGAATGTCGCGCCCTGGGGATCGGCAAGCACTGCAAACCGGCCGGCGCTGGGGATCTCGGTCGCGCCCATGAGTACCCGCGCGCCCAGGCCCTGTGCGGCTTGCAAAGTCGCATCCACGTCCGGAGTGCCGATATAGGGCAGCCAATAAGGACGTCCGCCGCGCTCCGCATCTGGCAGGGTTCTTAAGCCGCCGAATGGCCCTTTTCCCGACACCCACAAGGTGTACGACGGATCCTTGTCCCAGGCTTGAGTTTTCCACGCGGTCACTTTGGGATAAAAGGCGCTCGCGGCCTTCGTATCCGTCGTCATCAACTCGTGCCAGACAAATCGGCCCCGAATGTCAGCGTTGCTCATACTGGTTTTCCTTTTAGTTAGTTAAGCGCCTACCACTCACCGGTATTAGGCATCGATTTCCAGGGCTCGGCCGGTTCGAGAGCCGCACCCTTTTGCAAGAGCTCGATCGAGATGTTTTCGGGAGAACGCACGAAGGCCATGTGACCATCGCGCGGCGGTCTATTGATAGTAACCCCATGTTCGGCTAAGCGCTTGCAGGTTGCGTACACGTCGTCCACCGCGTACGCGACGTGACCGAAATTGCGGCCGCCCGTGTAGCGTTGGGGATCCCAATTATGCGTAAGCTCAATCTGCGCCGACTCATCCCCTGGCGCCGCAAGAAATATGAGCGTGAAGCGTCCTTTGGGGTAGTCCTGGCGCGAAAGCTCCTTAAGACCCAGGGCGCCGCAAAAGAATCTGAGCGAGGCATCCAGATCCGTCACGCGCAGCATCGTGTGCAGGTATTTCATGACAATCAGAACATCTCGGCGGGTCCAGGCGTCTTGATCTCGACGTCGTGGCGCGAGGCAATGAAGTCGCCCGTGATCATCTGCGTGTAGGTCTGGCCGGGACCGACCATGGGATAGACCCCCGCATCCGGATCGATCATGACTTCGACGAATGCCGGCCCGTTGAACTCGATGAGCTCACGCACGACTCTGGGTACATCTTCCTTGCGATCCAGCCGTACCGCGTAGCGAAAGCCATCCGCCTGCGCAGCCTTGACGAAATCCTTCTTGTGCAGCGATCGATCGCTCGCCGACAGGCGACCCTTGAAGAAGAGCTTCTGCCACTGCTTCACCATGCCGTCGCCGAAATTATTCAGCACGACGATCTTGACCGGCAGCTCGTACGTCGTGACCGTCTCAAGCTCCCCAATGTTCATGCGGATGCTCGAATCGCCGTCGATATCGATCACCAGCCGGTCCGGGTTTGCGATCTGCGCACCGATGGCGGCGGGCAGACCGAACCCCATGGTGCCCATGCTGCCCGAGGTGAGCCACAGCCGCGGCCGACGAAAATCGCAATATTGCGCCGCCCACATCTGGTGCTGCCCGACCCCCGTGGAAATAATCGCCTGGCCGCGCGTGTGGCGATTGATCTCCTCGATCACGTAGTAGGGCTGGATCAGCGCGCTGCCCCGATCGTAGTTCATCGCATGGGTGTGCTTGAGCGCGGCGACCTCGGCATGCCACTGCGCATAGTCCGGCTGAAACTTCGCCTGCTGCCCGTGACTCACGAGAAAACGCAGTGCCTCCGGCAGCGCACCCACGTGACTCCAGTCAACGTGCTTCACTTTGTTGATTTCAGCGCGATCGATGTCCAGGTGAGCGATGCGCTTTGCCTTGGCCGCAAACTTCGCGGGCACGCCGGCGACACGATCATCAAAACGCGCACCGACGGCGATCAGGAAATCGCAGTCGTCCACCGCGTAGTTTGCGAACGCTGCGCCATGCATGCCGAGCATGCGCAGCGCCAACTGTTGCGTCGTGTCGAACGAGCCGATCCCCATGAGGGTCGTCACTACGGGGATGCCGAAGGCCAGTGCGAACTCGCCGAGCGCCTCGGCCGCGCCGGCGTTGATCACCCCGCCCCCCACATAAAGGAGTGGTCGCGACGCATGCCCCAGCATCTCGAAGAACTTCCCTGCCTCGTGGGCGGTGAGCGCCTGGTCGGCAAGCTCCTGCATCCGGCGCCGATACCCCGGCACGGGCAGAGTGCCGCTGCCCAGGAACTCCCCCTCCCAGGTCTGGACGTCTTTGGGCACATCGACGACCACCGGGCCGGGGCGCCCGGTGCGGGCGATCTCGAACGCGGTACGCAGCGTCGCTTCGAGCTTCTTGGGGTCGGTGACGAGAAAAATGTGCTTGGCGACCGCACCCATGATGGAAGGCACCGGTGCTTCCTGAAATGCATCGGTACCGATGGCGCCGGTAGGAACCTGGCCGCAAATGACCACGATAGGTACCGAATCGGCCATGCAGTCGCGTACCGGGGTCACGGTGTTCGTCGCCCCGGGACCGGAGGTCACGAGGCAGACCCCGACCCGCCCCGACGCGCGGGCGTAACCGGCCGCCATGAATCCCGCGCCCTGCTCGTTCGCCGGGACGTAGAGCGGCATCTGCACCTGGCCTGCGGCGGTGCGCCGTTCGTTGTAGAGAAACACCGCGTCGTAGGTCGGCAGGATGGCCCCGCCGCTGTAGCCGAAGATAGCCGATACACCTTCGTCGGCCAGCACCTGCACGATCATCTCGGCGCCGCTCATGCGCTGCCCTGCCCGCGGATGGCTGGCGGCTCGCGGCAGGATTACCGTGTCATTCATCAGATCGGCCGTGTTGACGCACAGAGGGGAAAACCTCCGAAGCCTAGCAGCTTAAGGGCGCGGTGCAAGCGCGCAAGGCGCCCCTGCCATGCCAGCGGATCCGCAGCCAATCCTTTATTCTTCGCAGACAACCCAGCAGCTGGCTGCCATGCGTCACATCATCGCCATACTCCTGCAAAACGAAGCGGGCGCCCTCTCCAGGGTCGCCGGACTCTTCTCCACTCGGGGGTACAACATCGAGTCGCTATCCGTGGCGCCGACTGAGGATCCGACCGTCTCGCGTATCACCCTCGTCACCAAGGGCTCCGAGGCCGTCATTCAGCAAATTGTCAGCCACCTGCACAAGCTCATCGATGTGGTCAGCGTTGAGGACATGACCCTGGGTGAGCATCTGGAGAGGGAGCTCGTCCTCTTGAAGCTCAAAGTGCGCGCCGGACAAAGCGATGCCGTGCGCGGCTATGTCGTGCGCACTGGCGGCCGAGTGCTGGATCCAGCGCCCGACGGCTTTGTGGTCGAGCTGACGGCGAGCGAAGCGGAGGTCACCACCTTTGTCGCTGAGCTTGCGCGGCAGGCACAGATACTTGAAATCGCCCGCAGCGGCGCGCTGGGGATGGGCCGCAGCGCGCGCGCCCTTAGGATTGTGCGCTGATCGCGCTTCCGAGAGGCGCCGTCGCGATGGCGAGGTCACGCACCGGTTCGCCGCCGATCAGATGCTCCTGGATGATGCGCTCGAGGTTTTCCGGGGTGCAGTTCTTGTACCAGACGCCCTCCGGATAGACGACTGCTATAGGGCCACCCGCACAAATTCGCAGGCAATCCGCCTTGGTGCGCAGCACCGATCCGCGCGGCGCCACGAGACCGAGTTCCTTCAGTCGTCCCTTCAGAAACTTCCAGGAGTCCTGCTGCAGATCTTCGGATGCGCACTTGCCGCCCACGCACAGGAAGATGTGTCGCCGGGCGCGGCCGAGACCAGCTTCCTCTGCGGCCTGGCGCAGTGCTTTGCGTTCATCCATCGCGGAAGAGTACTGCCGGGCCGCCTACAGCGCCGCGTCGTCCGTCTCGCCCGTGCGGATGCGAATCACACGGCCGATGTCCGTGATGAATATCTTGCCATCACCCACTTTGCCGGTCTTCGCCGCCTTGATGATCGCCTCGATGACCTGATCAAGAAGATCGTTGCGCACCGCAACTTCGATGCGCGTCTTCGGCACGAAATCGACCACGTATTCTGCTCCGCGGTAGAGCTCGGTATGGCCGCGCTGGCGCCCGAAGCCCTTGACCTCCGTCACGGTCATCCCTGAGACGCCGATATCGGACAATGCCGCGCGCACGTCATCGAGCTTAAAAGGCTTAATTATTGCGGTGACGAGTTTCATGGACAGCTCTCCGTCGGCACTTCAAATTCATGTCGGGGCGGCCAGGCAGCGGCTTTTTGCAGCTTTCATGCCACGCCTGAGCCGTTCGCGAAATGACGGTCTTTGGCGCGGTGCTACCGGCAGACGCACCGCAGCCGTGCACTATTCTAGCGCACTTGCGCTCATGAACCGCTTGGGCTTGGTGCACTGGAAGGCGCCCCGCTATTCTCTGCACCATGCTGCCCTCGCGAATCGTCATCGTCGGCGCCGGCCAGGCGGCCGCCGCGGCCATCGACACGCTGCGGCGCAAGGGATTCGCGGGCGCCATTGCATTGGTGGGTGAGGAAGACTCATGGCCCTACCAGCGACCGCCATTGTCGAAGAAATATCTTGCGGGCGCATTGGCAGATGACCGTCTCTTCATCCGGCCACCACACTTCTATGCCGAGCACGGCGTCGAAGCGCACCTTAATCGGCGGGTGACTCATATCGAGCGCGGCGCGCAGCGCGTGCGCCTCGATGACGGCACGACCCTTCCCTATGACGAACTCTTGCTCGCGACCGGCAGCCGCCCTCGAGCGCTGTCCGCGCCCGGAGCCGGACTGCCCGGGGTGCATTTCCTGCGCACGGTCAAGGATGTCCAGGCCATACGCGGCGAGTTTGCCCGCGCTCAACTCGTGGTCATTGTCGGCGGCGGCTACATCGGGCTTGAAGTGGCCGCTACCTGCCGGGAGCTCGGTCTGGAAACGACCGTGCTCGAGATGGCCGACCGGACCATGAATCGCGTCACCTGCGCCGAAATCTCCGCGTTCGTGCAGGCAGAGCACGCGCGCCACGGGGTCAATATCGTGTGCAACACGCGAGTTCGAGCGATCGCGGCTGATGCCTCCTCCGGCCGCGCGCGCGCGGTGATCTGCGAGGATGGGGCGGAGTATCCGGCCGATCTCGTCATCGTGGGCGTCGGCGTCGACCCTGCCGACGAGCTCGCAAGCGCCGCGGGTCTCGACTGCGCCAATGGCATCACGGTGGATGAGTTCTGCCGAACCTCCGATCCGCGTATCCTCGCCGCCGGCGACTGCTGCATCCATCCAAGTCCGCATTACGGCCGGCGCGTGCGCCTGGAATCGGTCGACAATGCATTCGAACAGGGCACCAGCGCCGCGTTGAGTCTCCTGGGTACGCCGCTCGCTCACAATAAGGTTCCCTGGTTCTGGTCCGACCAATACGACCTGAAGCTCATCATTGTCGGCCTCAACCACGGCTACGATCGGCTTGTGATGCGCGGCACCCCGGCAACGCGCAGCTTCAGCGCCTGCTATCTGTCGAGCGGTGAACTTGTCGCCATCGATACGGTGAACAGCGCCAAGGACCAGATGGCGGCGCGTAAACTAATTGCGGCGCGCGCGCGCCCGAACCTCGACAAGCTCGCCGATCCCACTCTTCCTCTGCGCGATTGCCTCTGAGCATGCACGCCATTGCCATCCACGGCGGTGCGGGCGCGATGCCGCGTCACAGCGTCTCCAACGAGCGCGCGCAACAATACCGCGCGAGCCTTGCGCTCGCGCTCGATACGGGCTTTGCGATTTTGGATCGCGGCGGCACGAGTCTGGATGCGGTCACGACTGCCGTGCGCATGCTCGAAGACGATCCGCTCTTCAATGCTGGCCGCGGCGCGGCCCTGACTCGTGACGGCTGGGTGGAACTCGACGCTGCCGTCATGACCGGTGCGAAGCAGAAGGCTGGGGCAGTGGCTGCGGTTCGCCACATCAAGAATCCGGTGGATCTTGCCCGACGCGTGATGGAGAAATCGCGCCACGTACTTCTGGTGGGCGTCGGCGCTGAGGAGTTCGCGCTTGAGGAAGATTTTGCGCTTGTCGCCAATCTGCAGTTACGCACCGACGAGCGGCGCCGCCAGCTGGCGCAAGAGCAGGAAGGCATAAGCCTCTCCGACCTCATTCCATCACCGCCGGGCACGGTCGGCGCCGTGGCGCTCGATCAGAAAGGAGATCTTGCCGCAGCGACATCGACCGGCGGCATGAGCAACAAACGCCAAGGGCGCGTAGGCGACTCGCCCATCATTGGGGCCGGTACCTATGCGAAGAACGGCGTTTGCGCCGTCTCGGCGACCGGCCACGGCGAATACTTCATCCGCGCAGTCGCCGCGTACCACATCTGCTGCGCCGTCGAGTATCGGGGCCTGACATTGGCGGAGGCTGCGCGCGAAGCCATTCATAAGAATATCCGTGCGCTCGGAGGTACCGGCGGCGTCATCGCCGTCGACGCGCGCGGCAGCCTCGTCACGGAATTCAGCACCGAAGGCATGTTTCGCGGCGTATGCGATGCGCGCGGCAGACGCGAGATTGCAATCTACCGCGACGAGACGAGGTGAGCCCGGTAGCACTCGCGCAGCTGCCGGTGCCAATTGACTGTCAGCGCACTGTGCCGGCGCCGACTTTACTTGATGGAGCGCCGATAATGATTGAAATGCCGGATCGCGTGTTGCATGCGCCCGCTCGCCTCAAACAGACGCGCGAGATTGTGATGGCTGTCGCGATGGTCGGGATCACGCTGCAGCGCCTGCTGATACGCTGCGATCGCTTCATCAAAGCGATCCTGGTCCTCGAGCAATACACCGAAGTTGAAGAAGAGAGTGGCGCATGCCTCGCACGCGGCAATCCCCTTGCGATATAGGCGTTCGGCTGCCTGCCATTCGCGCGCCAGATGCAGCAGCCGCCCGCAGTTGATGTATGACTCAAGATGCTGCTCATCGGTCGCGATGATGCGCATATAGAGCTCCCGCGCCCCCACCTGGTCCGAATCCTCGAGCGCGAGGGCTTCACCGAACCAGACATCAATATTGGGTTCTGACGTTGCCGACTCGCGAGCCTCGATGAGCCGGATGCCGCCATCGCCCGACAACACGTCAAAAGCAAACAGGCCCTGGCCAGATTCGGCGTCCCAGGTGCGGCCGATGGACTGCACGGCGATGCGGTCGCCGACGGCACTGATGCGCAGGCCCGCGAGGGGCAGCTCGGCCGGCAGGTGTTTACGCAAGGCTGCCACGGCGCGCGTGACTTTGCGCCGCGGTACCGAGGCTGCCATCAGGCGGCTCGCCGTCTTGAGAACCAGGATGTCTTGAAAGGAGAACTGCAGGCGGCGCCGTGGGTCGCGCAGCGGCGTTACAAAGCCACTCTTTACGAGCCCATAGACTGCGCGGCTCGATATCCGCAGCGTCGTCGCAACCTCACGGACACCGTATACGGTCATTACCCTTGATCAACGTTTGGCAGCTTTGCGGTTCCGGGCAGCGGCTTGCGTGGCGCGTTGCGGCGGCTTGCGAGTAGTGAGGCCGGCAGTTCGACCACGCGAGCCTTCCACATCCTTGAGACTCTTGCGCAGCACTTCCATCAAGTCGACAACATTCGGCGACGCGCGGCGCGGCGTGTCGGTCAAGGTAATTTCCTTGCCTTTCACTTTTTCCTCAATCGCCGCGTCTATTCGCGCCTTGACCTCGTTGGTATACGCCGTCGGGTCAAAGGTATCGCTACTTTGCTGTGCGATGAGCTGCAGAGCGAGCTTGCGCTCCGCATCCTTGAACGTCACTTCCGGAACCACGATCTCATCCGCGGAGCGGATCTCGCTGGCAAAGTGCAGTTGCTGCATGACAAGTACGCCGCCAGAGGACCTGAGCGCAACGGTGTGCTGCTTGCCCTTCGACGACCAGCTGCCAACGGCGCAGCGTTTCGAATCGCGCAGCGCCTCGACCAAGAGGGCGTAAGGCTTGAGCCCACCCTTGTCGGGCGCGAGATAGTAGGTTTTCTCGAAGTAAATCGGATCGATAGATTGCAGGGGAACGAACTCCACACTGTCGATGGCATCCGAACCCACTGCGTCCAGCGCCTTGATCTCTTCAGGCGTGAACTGCACGTACTGGTCTTTGGCGAACTCATATCCCTTCACCATGTCGGCGCGTTCGACGCTCTGGCCATCCTTCACGCAGATGTACTGCTGTTTGAGCCTCGAGCCGCAATCCTTGTGCAGCAGATTGAACGAGAGCCGCGCAGCCGATTCGGCTGCCGTGAATACCTGAACGGGAATGGATACGAGACCGAAGGATATGGTTATGGATGCAATGGGACGACCAGCCATTCTTGTTCTCCTTTAAATGCCAGATGCCAGCTGTGGCATGTAGCCTCGGTCCGCAGCGGCAGAGCGTCAAGTGCGGCGTAGCGGGCGCTTCCACAGGGGCGTGTAAGTTACTGATGTAGCAGGGTTCTCTGGCAATTTAGCACATGAGCGCTCGCCCGGGCTGTGCCAATCCTATAGCGCGGGAAAACGCCGTTCATTCTCCTAACGGCGCAGGCGCTGCCAACTTAAGACCTAGCCGACACCCCCTGAGCGGGCATCGGCAGCCAGAATCTGTAGCCCCCGCAGGCGCGCCTGTTGGAGGGACCGTCCTTCGCCGGCAATCGCAGCACTGAGGAACTCTCGCCAAATGCGCACATGGTATGGCCAGCGCGGTTGCAGCCACGCCGGATGCTGGCCGGCCAATTCGCCCACCTGGCTCAAACTACAGGCGCGCACTAGATCTACGCATTGGGGCGACATTCCCAGCAACAGCCGTGCCGCTGATTGCCGGTTCTGCGCAAGATGCCACCCGTAGGTCAGCAAGGTGCGCATCACCGTGCCCGCCTGCGGCACGGTGAAGAACGGCACGGTGGGTCCACGCTCTCGCTCGAGCACCTGATGACCCCGCACCCACATCCAGCGCTGTGGATCTGCAAACCCAGCATCCATAAGTAGATACGGGCATGCCGCCGCCCGCTTCACCGCCTTGGCGTCGAGCTTGGCCCATAGCTGCGCAAGGTCTCGCAATAAGGGATGCGCGAGCGCCCGGCACTGCGTCCCAGCCTCCTCGACAAGAAGGCTTAAACATTGCTCATTAAGCTCAGCGAGCACGCTCAAGGTTGCGCCCCCAAGCCAGGGCTGCGCCGACCATGGCGGTCCCGACATTTCCTCTACAAGCGGAATAATTTCCGTCTTCATCGCATTTGCTCCAAATCTGCGAATTACCACCCCCTTTTGTCTCTTGCATTCCTCTTCAGAATTTGGGATTTTGCGACCAATTCCGCGCAAGAGCATTTTTGGGATTTTCCTCCCAAAAGTATACGAGGACAATCCCGCCCGGTACAGAGGAGAACAGCATGCGAATCTCAGATGACCGTTACAGCCGCGACCGCCTGCGTTTGGATCTTGCACTGCGGTTTCTGAACCATGGCGCGCGCACGCACACGATTCGCGCGTGGACCACGCTGTCTGATGATCGTATCCGCAAGCTTTACACTTCTTACGTGCGTCCAGCTGACGGGCCGCCACGGCATCGCGGCAAGTCGCCGCAACAGGTGAGCTTTTTTATGCGTGGCGCACACGCGCAACACGAGACTGGCATTCTCGCAAGCTTCTTCTCGCTGCTCGGAGTCGTGCCAACCTCGAAAGTCGCGGATGCTGCCCATACGCTGCCGAGTCTCGCGCGCGGCGAGCGAATCTGTCAGGCATTCGAACTCTTCACGGCGGTATTCCCGACCGCAAGAATCAGCTTCGAGCACGCCATTTTTCTCGTAACCGCGCTCGCCCGCGGCAACGAGATACGCTACGGACGCTGCATCGACTGCAGCGCTTTGGTAGTCGTCGACCGACTCACCCTGCAGGAGACGCGCTGTCTGCTGTGCGCGCGGGGACTGTTCACATGCTGATAACGTTGGAGTTTCGCCGCACCCAACCTAACGCTAATCTGTAGAGGCACTTCTTAAGTACTCGGAAAACTTTGAGCTTAGGCACCGCCCATGAGATTGTAAGGCCTCGTTCTTCGGCTACGAACTGATGCTATGGCTGAGCTTGCGAGCGGCTTTCGCAGGTTCTGGAAACGCCTGTCATCAGGGGGCGACCATTTTCTTCTTTGCCGTGAACGCGCGCTACGGGTCGAGCTCGATTCGCGAGTGGCCGAGCCTGCGGCGGAATTTGGATACACGCCAGACCAACTGACGAACCATGTGAAGCTTCGCCGCAGCATCATCGGAAGTCGCCTCCACTGGTGAGCTTTTCATGCGCGAACCTCTCGCATTCGGCTTGCTGTCTGCTGCGTGCGCGAGAATTGCGCGCGTGCTGATACAATCCACACTCCCGCATTTCTTATTCTCGAGCTCATGGATCCGGATCACGAGAGCCCTAATTTTTTCGCCGGTCCGTACATCGATCGGCAGTCCGATGCCCGCGAAATGCCCGATTGGCGCGCGCAGGCTGCAGCTGACCCGGCGACGCTCTACGTCGTTGCATGCGGCACGACTCATCTCATCTACAGCGAACCCGCGCCGCGTATTGCATTTCTGCAGGGTGATCATCCGCTCGTAAAGTCAGCGAATGACGATCAAGTCGTTCTCCTCGGGTGGTTTCGCGATGCGCGCTGCCTGCTCGTCGAGCTCGATGCGGCTGATGCGGCAGCGCTGCCACCAGGCACCCGTTTTGTGGAGCTGCGAGTTGTAGCGGGCGAGCTGCCGTCTGATGAGGCCGGGCTCCTCGCGTATGCGCGCGGACTTTCCATTTGGCGCTCGCGTCACCGCTTTTGCAGTGCGTGCGGCGCGCGGCTGCTACGCGAGCGTGCCGGGCACGTGCTGCGCTGTTCCAATGCGAACTGCGCCCAGGAAGCATTTCCGCGCATTGATCCTGCAATCATCGTCATGGTCAGCGACGGCGCGCGCGCGCTCCTCGGGCGACAGGCGAGCTGGCCGCCCGGCCGTTACTCGACGATTGCGGGATTTGTCGAGCCTGGCGAGAGCCTAGAGGATGCGGTCGTGCGCGAAGTGGCCGAGGAAACCGGCGTCGCCGTGCACGCCATTCAATATCACTCCTCCCAACCCTGGCCATTCCCGGCCTCGCTCATGGTCGGTTTTCAGGCCCGCTGCGCGCCGGATGCGGCGATTCAGGTGGGCGGAGAGCTGGAAGATGCCCGCTGGTTCACCCGTACCGAGATCAATGCGGGGGCTGCCGGGCTGCCACCCTCGCATTCAATTTCCTATCGCCTGATCAGCGCCTGGCTTGCCGGCGCCGGCAATACGCCCGACTGATTTTGTCTTAAGGCGCTGCATCTTGTGTCTCCTAGTGCTCGCCTGGCAGGTCCATCCGCGCTATCGGCTGATTCTCGCGGCTAACCGCGATGAATTTCACGCGCGACCCGCCGCGCCCTTGGGCAAATGGGCAGACGAGGACATTCTTGCCGGTCGTGATCTTGCAGCCGGCGGCACGTGGCTCGGCGTCGACCGGCAACGCCGCTTCGCAGTCGTGACCAACTTTCGCGAGTTACCTGCCTCGCGGGCTCCCGGTCCGTCGCGCGGCCGCCTGATTCCCGACTACCTGCGCGCGCAGGAGTCTGCGCAGAGCTTTCTCGCAAGTCTTAAGTCCCGAGCTGCGGATTTCGCCGGCTTCAACCTGCTTCTCGGGAATGAGCGTGAGCTCTGGTACGCCTCAAATCGCGCGCCCGACTTTGCGCGCCTGCTGGCGCCGGGCATATACGGGCTCAGCAATCGTCACCTGGACACACCCTGGCCGAAGCTGACGCGTGTGCGCCACCGCTTCGAGACATGGCTCAATGGCGCAGACCAGAGCGACGCTCGGGAACTACTCGCCATGCTGGATGATCGAACGCCAAGCAACGAAAGCGACGATGACTATCCTGCGGATCTCGCGCCCGAGTGGCGCCGCGCGCTGTCCGCGCCATTTGTGCTGCACCCGTTCTACGGTACGCGCTGCTCGACAGCGATGCTGCTGGGCGCGAGCGGTGCCTTGCATCTGATCGAGCGCCGCTTCGACGCCGCGGGAGATTGCAGCGGGGAAACTGAAGTCGATTTGAACTCTGCTGCTTGGCCCTAGCGCGTAACGCACCGGGTTGGAGCCGGTGTCCTCCCAAAACTCGATGAAGAGCTGCAAGCGGGGCGGCCGGCTAAGCTCTAGAATTCCTCCTTTATGATCGCGGGGCTCGATGGCCGAGCACACTCCCATGCTGCGGGCGCTGCGGCGCAGTCGAATTCCGATGATCATCGGCTGCCTGCTCCTCTGTGGGCGGGCGTGGGCCGACATTGACGTCGACGTCAAGGGAGTCAACGACGAGCTGCGCCGTAACATCCTCACCTACTTAAGCTTCGCGCGCTACAAAAAGCGGCCTAACATCGATCGCGATACGCTCGATCGGCTGCTGAACCGAGTTGATCGTGAGGTCCAGGCGGCCCTGAAACCTTTCGGCTACTACGAACCGAAGGTCGAAGCGAACCTCGAAGACCGCGGCAAGGGCAACTGGCGCGTACGTATTCAAATCGATCCCGGACAGCCCGTAATTATGGAGCGCGTCGACGTGCAAGTTCATGGGCCGGGCGAGCACGACCCGCTCTTCGAACGCATCACCGCGCACCTGCCCCTGTCTGTGGGAGCGCGCCTGAGCCACGCGGCCTATGAGCAGATCAAGGACGACCTGCAGCGCACCGCGGCAACCTACGGATACCTTGATGCGCGCCTCGCCGCCAATGAGCTCTTGGTGGATGCGCAGAAGCACACGGCACGCGTGACCCTGACGCTCGACACCGGTACTCGCTACTATTTCGGCGAGACCACCATCGAGCAGGATACGGTCAAAAATTCTCTAGTGCGCCGCTATTTGCGCTACAAGGAAGGCGACTATTTCGACATGTCGCTCTTATTGCGCACGCAATTTGCACTCGACGACAGTCAATATTTCGCGACTCTCGAGGTGCTGCCCGGCGAGCCGAATCGCGAGCAGCATATCGTGCCGATCAAGATCACCGCGAAAGCGAATAAGCGTAACCGCTATTCGATCGGCCCGGGCTATGGGACCGATACCGGTCCGCGCGCCACACTCGCGTGGGAGGATCGGCGCGTCAACGAGGAGGGTCATCGCTTCAACACCAGCTTGCAGGAAGCATCGCGGCAGACGCAGCTCAAGTCCGACTACATCATCCCGATCGGCGATCCGGCGATCGAAAAGCTGACCTTCGAATTCTCAATCAATAATCAGCAGCCGGGAGATCTGACGACCAAGGACGTCTCCGTCGGACCGAGCATCACCTGGGTGCGCGGCAGCTGGCAGACCGTCTATTACGTGAATGCCGTGCATGCGATCACCGAGGACGTTGCCCAGCGCTTCACCGACCAGCTCCTGGTGCCGGGGATCGAGCTTGCAACTGTCCCCAAGGGCTATCTCGGTGAGGATCTCTTCACCCGCACGTTCACCGCGGAGCTGCGCGGCTCCGCCCCAGCATTTGGATCAGATTCAGAGTTCATCCAGCTGCACCTGCAGGCCGAGCGCAGCTTCGATCTCTTTCCAAAATGGCATTTGTTGCTGCGGGATGAGATCGGCGCAACCGCGGTCTCGCGCTTCAACGACCTGCCCGGCTCGATGCGCTTCTTCGCCGGCGGCGATCGCAGCGTACGCGGTTTCGCCTATGAGGAGCTCTCGCCGACGCAGACCGTTCCGGTGCTAGGACCCACGGGAAAACCGGTGCTCCTGCCCAACGGCATGCCTGAGACGCAGACGATCAGAATTGGCGGCAAGGACATCTTAACTGGCACCGTGGAGGTGGAGCGCGATCTGCCGCGCAACTTTGGCATAGCGGTGTTTACGGACTATGGCAATGCCTTCGACCGCTTCGGCGACTCGCTCCTGTACGCCTCCGGATTCGGCGTGCGCTATCGCCTGCCGGTCCTCACGGTTGGCATCGACCTCGCCCAGCCGCTGAATCGTCCTGGCGCCGGACCGCGACTCAACATCGACTTTTCGACGAAGCTATAGGAATTCCATGCGCCGTCGAGTCCTGCTGATCGCGGTCCTCATCACAGCGCTCGCTCTGGCGGTGCCGACTGCGGTGATCTACTTCCTGGCGTTCACCCAAAGCGGCCTGCAGTTCATCGTTAATCGCGTCCCGGCACGCATCGCCGGAGTGCGTCTCACATTTGTTCACGTACAAGGCACGCTGATCGGAGGCGTGCGCATGGAACGTCTGGAGATCGATCAGGAGCGCGTTTACCTGCGGTTCGAGGACGTGCGCGCGCGGGTCGATCTGCGTTCGTTCCTGTGGCAGACCATCAACTCTCCACAGGCCTCCGTGCACAGTGCATTCATTCTGGTGAAACCGCACAAGGAGGAGCCGGCCAGCAAGGATCCGCACTTCCTGCCGCACGGACTCGTCATTCGCGCCGACAGCGCGCATGCGGATGCTGTAACGCTCGTGTTACCCAACGGCCAGCGCATGGATGGCACTCAGGTCGAAGCGGCCGGATATATCCGGCGGCACACAATTCGCATCTTGAGCAGTGCATTTACGATGGGGGGATTGCAGGTTGCGGGCGACACCGAACTCGGCGCGGCGAATCCGCTTGCGATAAGCGGAACTGTTCACGTCGTCCTGCGAAACGCCGGCCACCCGGCGTGGATCTTTACAGCCGCAGCCCATGGGAACCTCGAGACGCTACCGCTGAGTGTGAATTTGACGGCGCCGTTTCGCGCCGACTTCCAAGGCGTGGCGCGTCAGTTGACCGCGCACTGGAACTGGGCGGGCAATGCCAAGGTCGCCGAGTTTGATCTGCGCGCCTGGGGAGGCGGCGGTGCGTTGGGGCGCATGAGCGGCGAGCTTGCGCTCGCGGGCGACGCAACGGGCTTCAGCGCCCGGGGTAGCGTCCTGCCCGAGGGCTTAAGGGTAGGTGCCTTCGATGCGCTATTTGAAGGCGCCTACGCGAGCAGTGTTTTGACGGCCAAGCGTATTGAAGTCACGCATCAGGCCTCCGGCGCGCATGTGACGGGCGCAGGCACGATCGCGGTGGTGGATAATGGTCCGCGGCTTGACCTCAAGGGCAACTGGCGCGATTTTCGCTGGCCGCTTGTGGGCACCGATGTTGCCGTCAGAAGCGCCACGGGCGACTACGCACTGTCCGGCACCTGGCCCTACGATCTGCGCGGCGCTGCGGTCGTCTCGGTGCGCAACTTTGCCGCAATACCTTTAAAAATAGAAGCGCGGCTTGCGCAGGATCGGCTCATCGTGCGCAGCGCCAACATCACGGCCTTCGACGGGCAGGCGAATGTGTCCGGCGAAGTTGTGTGGGCGCCGGGCCAAAGCTGGTCGGTCGGCGGAAATGCGACCGGCATCAATCCCGGCAAACTGCGCGCCGATCTCCCAGGTCAGTTGAACTTTGGGTTCAATGCGCAGGGCCAGCGCTTCACGAGCGACGGCGATTTCAGTGTTGAGCTGAAGGACATTGCCGGGCGCCTGCGTGGGCTTCCCGCCCGTGGCGGCGGCCAGGTCGCCCGTCGGGGCAAGGCCTGGGAATTCTCAGCCGTGCGCATGGGCCTCGGGCAAGCAAATGTGTCGCTCGATGGCAAGATCGCCGAGGATCTCGCTCTTAAATTCACCGTCGATGCGACGGACATGAGCCTCCTCGCCCCCGAAAGCCGCGGCGAGCTGCACGCGCACGGCACGCTCGGCGGTACGCGGCGCCTACCGGCGCTTACTCTGAGCGCGCACGGCAAAGGCATTCACCACCAAGGCATGACCTTGGACAGCATCGATGCCGAGGTTGACTTCGATATGGGCGCGGCGCACCGCTCAAAGATCAACCTGCACGCGCGCAATTTCACCTTCCGCGAGCGCAAGCTCACCGCTCTCGATGTGAGCCTCGACGGCACGACGGCGAGTCAAGTGTTGCGCCTCGATGCCAAGGCCGTTGGGCTTGCGGTGCAGCTGCAGGCTGCCGGCGGTGTAAACCACGGCACGTGGCAGGGGCAGCTGACCAACTTCAATATCGATGGCAATGAATCCCTGCACCTGGCGCTCGAAGCGCCGGTCGGCTTGCTCGCCTCAGCGGATCACGTCCATGCCGACAAAATATGTGTCCACGGCCAGCCGGGGCGCATGTGCCTGGATGGCGACTGGACTCCCGCGCATTGGTCCACGGAGCTCGCGGCTCAGGACCTGCCGATGAGTACGCTGACCGCAGGGCTCACCCCGTCAGTTGAATACCGGGGCCGATTGAGCGTCACCGCCAGCGCTTCCGGCACGGGCGGACAGCCCCTGACGGGCAGCATGCGCGCTGACCTCACTGATGCCGGACTCTCGCATCACACGCCGAGCGGCAAAATCGAGCTCATCAAGCTCGGCACCGGTGTGGTGACGGTCAGCGCCACCCACGCCGCCATCGCGACCGAGGTCAGCTTCGATGCCGGGGACGTTGGCACCATCAAGGGCCGCGCCAATATTTCGCGCACGACTGAGCGCTGGCAGGACATGCCGCTGCAGGGTGAGTTGCATGCGCAGACGGCCGAGCTTGGCTACGTGACGCTGTACTTCCCGGAAGTCGACAAGGCCTCGGGTAGGCTCGATGCCAATCTTGCGATTACCGGCACGCTCGGCACGCCGCTCATCGAAGGCTCGATCAAACTCTCAAATACGGAGCTGGATTTCTTCCAGATCAATCTTGCGCTGCGCCAGACTGAGATCGAGGCGACGCTGCACGACAACGCGCTCAACTTCACAGGCTCAGCGCACATCGGCCAGGGCATCCTGAGCGCCAAGGGCGCTCTCGCCTGGCGCGACTCTCTGCCCTACGGGCAATTTCAAATGGAGGGAACGGATCTGCGCGTGGCGGATATTCCCGAGGCGCAGATCGACGCATCGCCCAATTTCGATTTCACCATCAAGGGACGGGAAATCACGATCGCGGGCAACGTCAACGTGCCGTACGCGAAGATCGTGCCGGCTGATCTGACGGGCGCGGTGCGCGCCTCTACCGATGAAGTGCTGGTCGGCAAGCAGCCCGAGAATCCGAACGAGCGCTTTGAGGTCACGAGCGACATCACGCTGACGCTGGGTGACAAGGTGAGCATCGACACATTGGGGCTCAAGGCCCGACTCACGGGCAGCCTCGTGGTGCACAGCGGTGTGGATAACGTCACGAGCGGCACTGGGGAGCTGTCCATCGAGGATGGCAAATACTCCGCCTACGGCCGCCAGCTCGACATTCAGCGCGGCCGTCTCATCTTCAACGGCGGTGTCGTCGAGGATCCGGGCATCGACATTCGCGCGGTCAAGGTGTTTCCGGACGTGACCGCGGGAATCAACGTCCGCGGCAGCCTGCGCCAGCCGCGTATTTCCTATTTCTCGGATCCGTCTTTGACGCAGTCCCAGATCCTCTCGCTGCTGCTTGCAGGCGGCTCTCTGCAGAGCGTGCAGAACCGCCAAAACGGCGCCGCCGCGCAGGCCATCGCGCAAGGCGGCGCCATGCTCGCGCAGCAGCTGGGCTCCAAGGTCGGCATCCAGGACGTCAGTCTCGAGTCGGATCTGGACGAGACCTCGCTCGTGCTCGGCCGCTATCTCTCGCCGCGCCTGTATATCAGCTATGGCGTCAGCCTCACCCAGCAGCTGAATACCGTGAAGCTGCGCTACACGCTGAGCGACCGCTGGACTGTCAAGACCGAAGCGGGCCAGGCGCGCGGCGCCGACCTCGTCTACACGATTCAGAAATAACGAATGGGTCGCAGTGCGCGGCGGCGCCGCGTATTGACCGTCCCTGCATTAATATGCAAAATGCATGCAACTTTATGCAGGCGCCGCCATCATGACCCTAACCGATCATCATCAATCCGATCGCAGGAACGCCATCGTGCGGCTGCTGGCGGCCGGCGGCGTGCGCAAACAGCGCGACCTCGTGCGCCTCTTGCACAAGGAAGGCTACGTCGCGACCCAGTCGTCCATCAGCCGCGATCTGCGCGAGATCGGTGTGCTCAAGGCGCGCGGCGGCTACATGCTGCCGCCGCAGGACGTGGTGCGCGCCAACGGCAACTTCAACACGCTCGCACAGTTCGTGCAGCAGATCAGGCGCGCAGGTCCGAGCCTGACGGTGGTCAAGACCTCCACCGGTGCGGCGCAGAGTGTGGCGGTGGCCATCGACAAAGCGCAGTGGCCCGAAGTCATCGGCACGCTCTCCGGCGACGACACTATCTTCATCGCGACCGGCAGTGCCCGCGCGCAGTCCGGCATCGTGAGCCGTCTGCGCGAAATGTTTCGGGTTTGAGCGCCGTGTCAGCCATCGTGCCTGCGGGCGCCGAACCCATTCTGATCGCGTACTCCGGCGGCCTTGATACGTCCTTTCTCGTGCCGTGGATCAGCGAGCGCTACGGCCGGCCGGTCATCACCGTTACGGTAAATACGGGCGGCATCGATGCGGCGGCGGCGCGCACGCTCGAAGAGCGCGCGCTCGCTTTGGGCGCAGTGCAGCACCACCTGGTCGATGCACGCGTCGAGTATTTCGAGCAGGTCCTGCGCTTCCTCATCATGGGCAACGTGCGGCGCGGTCAGCTCTATCCGCTTTGCGTCGGTGCGGAGCGCGTGATGCAGGCGCAAACGATCGCGCGCATGGCGCGCTCCCTCGGTACGCGCATGATTGCCCATGGCTGCACGGCGGCCGGCAACGATCAGGTGCGCTTCGAGGTCGCGCTGCGTACGTTGGCGCCGGAACTGGAGATCCTGGCACCCGTGCGCGATCAGGCCTTCAAACGCGCGGACGAGCTGGAATATCTGCGCGCGCGGGCCCTGCCGGTGCCGCCCTTTGGAGCTGCCTATTCCATCAACCGTGGTCTCTGGGGCGTGACGATCGGCGGCCAGGAAACCCTCACCTCCTCCGGCAGCATCGCTGATGAGGCCTGGGTGCTCACGCGCGACGCCTTCCTGCGGCCACGCGCGCCTTCGCGTCATACGCTCTCCTTCGAGCGTGGACGCCCGTGCGCGCTCGATGGCAAGGCCCTGGGAGCCATCGGCGTCATCGAAGCGCTCGAGACGCTCGCGGGCTCCTTCGGCATTGGCCGCGCCATCCATCTGGGCGACACCATCATAGGCACGAAGGGCCGCGTCGCATTTGAAGCACCGGCGGCGGAAACACTGCTCGTTGCGCACCGTGAACTCGAGAAGCTCGTGCTGAGCGCACGTCAGCAGCGCATCAAGGACATGGTCGCGCAGCCCTACGGGGACCTGGTGCACGAGGGCCAGCTCCTCGATCCGGTGGGTCGCGACATCGAAGCGCTCTTCTTGTCCTCGCAGGAGCGGGTCACGGGCGAGGTGCGGCTCCTGCTGCGCCCGGGATCGGTGTTCGTGGAAGGCGTCGAGTCAGCGTATTCGCTCATGAGCGCATCGCGGGGTGTGTACGGCGAGTCGGTGGGCGAGTGGACGGCGGTCGATGCGCTCGGCTTCTCCAAGATCGTTGCGCTGCCCGGCATGTTCTATCGGCGCGCGGGTGAACATGCTGACGCCGGCAAGCCCTGAGAGCATGGCTCCCCCACGGTGAACGGCATGCTCCGCGTCATTGTCGACAAAGTTGCCTCTGTCACCCAGGCCTGCGGCCTGTCGCGCGAGCTGCGCGTCTCGCCGGATATCCCAGCGGAGGAAGGCGTTGTGGTGGTCGTCGAAATCCTCAACAACAAGAGCACCTATAACACCCTTGAGCTCACGAGCGGGCGCATGGCCAAGGTGGGCAAGGGCGATATCGTCGCTGGCGCGCTCGGACACAGGAAGGCGCTCTTCGGCTACTCGGGGCACATCCCCGCCGCAGTACAACCGGGCGACATCATCCAGTTGCTCAATATCGGCGGCGTGCTCGGCATCTGCGACTCGGTCAATCCGGAAAAGGGCAAGCCCTTTGACTGCCGCGTCATCGGCGTGGTCCTGCACTTCCCCTATTTGGGCGAGCGCATCGGGGTGCCGGCGCGCGTCGGCCAGCGGCCGCTCGATCTCAACGCGCCGCTCGATGCCCGGGGCGTGCCGGTCGTCGCCATCGCCGGGACCTGCATGGAGGCGGGCAAGACGGCAGCGGCCTGCGCCATCGTGAGCCGCATGCGTCATCGCGGGCTCACCATCGATGTCTTCAAGGCGACCGGCGTCTCGCTGCGACGCGACATCCTGGCGATGGAAGACGCCGGCGCACGCCGCGCGCTGATCTTTACGGATCTGGGCGTCGTCACGACCACGCGCGCCAACGGTCCGGCACTTACACGCACCATGCTGACGGACCTTGCCGCCGGAAAGCCGGACGTCATCGTGTTTGAGCTCGGCGACGGCATTCTCGGCACCTACGGAGTCGACGCCATCCTCGAGTGCGAGGACATTCGTGTCGCGTTGAGCGCCGTGCTCTTGTCGGCGAACGATCCGGTCGCCGCTTGGGGCGGCGTCAAACTATTGCGCGAACGATTCGGTATCGAGCCCTGCGCCGTCACCGGTCCCGCGACCGACAACCAGGTCGGCGTCGAAATCATCACCAATCAGATGCAGGTTCCCGCATTCAACGCGTTGAGTAGCGGTGCTGCCCTTGCGGATTCGGTCATCGCAGCCGTCGGGCTCGGGGCGGCGTGATGGACGCATCGATTCCAACCCTCGTTCTCGGCGGTTCGGGCTATGTCGCTGGAGAGCTACTGCGCCTCATCGCCGCCCATCCGCGCTTCGAGCTCCCGGCCGTCATGTCGGAGAGCCGCCCGGGAGAGCTCGTCGCACATGCCTTTCCGCATCTGGCGAGCGCTTATGGCGACACACGCTTCTCTTCGCAGGCAGCCATTGAGGACCGCCTGACACACCTGCCCATGGCCGCAGTGTTCTCGGCCGCGCCCCACGGGGCGGCCGCGGCACTCATCGATGCGCTGCTCGCGAAAGCGCTGCAAGCCGGCACTCGTGCGCATGTGGTCGACATCTCTGCGGATTTTCGCCATCGTTCCGCGCAGGCATTCGAGTCCATATACCGTCAGGCGCATGCCGCACCGGCGCGCATCGGTGAATTCACCTGCGCGTTGCCGGAGCACCTGGCAACGCTTGGCACGGAACACGTCGCCCATCCGGGCTGTTTCGCAACCGCAACTTTGCTCGCCGCCGTGCCGCTCATGGCACTTAAGTTGAGTGCGGCGCGGCTCTTCGTCGCGGGCATCACGGGCAGCACGGGCTCCGGCCGCAAGAGTGGCGATGGGACACACCATCCACTGCGCCACAGCGATCTCTACGCCTACAACGCCCTCGCGCACCGCCACGTCCCGGAGATGCAGGACGGTGTGCGCGCGGCCTGCGGCGCCGAAGTAGACATCGCCTTCGTGCCGCATTCGGGACCCTTTGCACGCGGCATTCACGTGACCGTGCAAGCCGAGCTCACGGCAGCCTACGACACAGCCCACGTGCTCGCCGCCTTGCGCAGCTTCTATGCGCACGCACCGTTCGTGCGCATTCTGGATCAGCCGCCGCGCATGAAGGACGTCGTTGCGAGCAACTACGCGCATCTGTCGGCGACTACGAACGGCCGCACGGTCGCAGTTCTGTGCGTCATCGACAACCTCACCAAAGGCGCCGCAGGCGGCGCGCTGCAGTGGATGAATCGCATGTTCGATCTGCCCGAGACGACAGGCCTGACTGCACCGGCGCCGGGATGGACCTGACGCGCGTGGACTATCTGGCGCCCGTCTTCGCGCAGTATCCGCTCGAGGTCACGGGCGCCCATGGCGTATGGCTCATGACGCGCGACGGGCGGCGCATTCTTGATCTCTACGGCGGACATGCGGTAGCCGCGCTCGGTTACGGCCACCCGGGTTGGACTGCCGCACTCACCGCGCAAGCCGCATCCTGCAACTTTCAAAGTAACGCCGTGCCCATGGCGGTGCGCACTCGCGCCGCTGCGCGGCTCGTGCGCTTCTCCGAGCTGCCCTTCACGAGCGTCTTTTTCGTCAACAGCGGCGCGGAGGCCAACGAGAATGCGCTGAAGCTCGCCTTTCGCATCACAGGCCGAGAGAAGATCGCAGCCATCGAGGGCAGCTTTCACGGCCGTACCGCCGCTGCCGGCGCGATCACCTGGGGCGCGCGGCAGAAGTGGTTCGGTTTTCCACGTACGCCATTTGATGTGACTTTTATTCCGCGCCGCGCGATCGCGGCCATCGCCGAGCATGTGCGCGAGGACACTGCGGCGGTCATTGTCGAGCCGGTGCAGGGCGTCGGCGGCGCATTCGACATGGGGGCTGAATTCCTCGCGGCTTTGCGCCGCCGCTGCGATGAGACCGGCGCGCTCCTCATCTTTGATGAGGTCCAATGCGGTGTCGGGCGCACCGGCCACCCCTTTGCCGCCAATCTCTTTGGCGTCACGCCCGACATGATTACCACCGCAAAGGCGCTCGGCAACGGCTTCCCATGCGCGGCGCTCCTGATGTCAGAACGGGTCGCGGCGGTGCTCACGCTCGACAGCCTTGGCACGACCTTCGGCGGGGGTCCCATGGCAGGCGCCGTGATCGAGGCCGTGATCGAAGCAATCGAGTCGGAGGGACTTCTGCAACGCGTGCGCCGCGTCGGCGCGTACATCCGCGAGACCTGCATGGTGGGCCCGGTGGTTGCACATCAGGGTGCGGGTTTCCTCACCGGCCTTAAGATGTCGCGTCCCGCCAAAGACGTGCAGGCGGCGCTCCTGGCTCGAGGCATCCTCACCGGCACCAGCAGCGATCCGCAGATCCTGCGCCTCCTGCCGCCGTACATTCTCGAAGAAGAACACGTTGACCTGCTGCGCGACGCGCTCGCGGCGATCGCGGCCTAAAGGCGCGCCTGCCAAGCGATTAGCTTTCCATGAAGCGCTTTGTCGATCTTGCCGATTTTCGCCGCGATGAAGTGCTCGCGTTGCTTGAGCTTGCGCGCTCTTTGCAAACGCACCCGCAGCCGCAGGCGCTGGCGGGGAAGATCTTGGGTCTCCTCTTCTTCAATCCTTCATTGCGCACGCTCGCCTCTTTCCAGGCTGCCATGGCGCGCTTGGGCGGAAGCTCGTTCGTGATCACCCCGGGTGAGGGCAGCTGGCGGCTCGAAACGCGCCTGGGTGCGGTGATGGATGGGGCCGCGGCCGAACACGTTCGCGAGGGCATCCCGGTGCTCGCCTCCTATTGCGACGCCTTGGGGATCCGCGCTTTCGCCGCCGGCAAGGACTTGAACGACGATCTCTCAGAAACGGCTTTCAACGCGATGGCGGATCTGGTCGCGAAGCCGCTCATCAATCTGGAGTCCGCGGCCAATCATCCCTGCCAGGCCCTGGCTGACTGGAAGACGCTGGATGATTTCGCCGTGCCGCAGAATGGAAAGTTTGTCCTCTCCTGGGCATACCATCCGCGCGCTCTGCCGCTCGCGGTCCCGGCAGCCGTGCTGCACATGGCCGCCATGCGCGGCATGCAAGTCGTCGTGCTGCGCCCGGAAGGCTTTGCGCTGCCGCGCGCGATCATGGATAAGGCCGCGCGCGCCGCGGCGCAAGCCGGCGGCTCGGTAGAGGAGACGAGTGAACGCGCTGCAGCGCTCTCGGGAGCCCATATCGTTTATGCCAAAGAGTGGGCTGCCACGGCACCCTATGGCGATACCGCAGTCGATGCGCGCCTGCGCAGCGCACTCACCAACTGGTGCGTGCGCGAGAGCTGGTTTGCGAGCGCGCGCGCCGACTGCCGCCTCATGCATTGCCTGCCGGTCAGGCGCAACACCGCGGTTGCCGATGAAGTGCTCGACGGGGCGCGCAGCATCGTGCAGCACGAAGCGCACAATCGCCTGGTCGTGCAGATGGCGGTGCTCCATCAAATGCTTCAGGGAGTATAAGAGTGTCATGATCATGAACCGCAGCGACCATGCCCTCGCCATTCGTGCATTGCGCAGCGCCGCGCCCTACATCCGCATGTACAAAGGCAAGACCTTCGTCGTGAAAGCAGGCGGCGGCGTGTTTGCCGATGCCGATGCGACGCGGCTCCTCATCGAGCAGCTGGCCATCCTGCATTATTTCGGCGTGCGGGTCGTCATGGTGCACGGCGGCGGCCCGCAGCTGACGGCGCTCTCCGAATCACTGGGCCTTGCCACTCAGATCGTCGCCGGCCGCCGTGTGACCGACGAGAAATCGATCGACGTGACCGCGATGGTGCTCAACGGACTCATCAATACGCGCATCCTTGCCATCTGCCGGGATCTGAACATCGACGCGGTCGGCATCAGCGGCGTCGATGCGGGGCTGGTGCGCGCGCACCGGCGCGCGCCGGTGAAGCTCGAGGACGGCAGCGAGCGCACTGTTGACTACGGCTTCGTCGGCGATGTCGATGCGGTAAACACCGGAGTGCTGCTGAAGCTCCTGGACAATGGCCTGATGCCCGTCGTGAGCCCCTTGTCGGCCGACGATAAGGGTGTGCTGCTCAACATCAATGCCGATACGGTGGCGGCAGCCATCGGTGCGGCCGTGCAGGCGGAAAAGCTCATCCTGTGCACGGGTGCGCCGGGCATCCTCGAGAATGCGGCCGATCCCGGCTCGCTCATCTCTTATACGGATTTGCGCGGCTTGCAGCGCCTGCGCGCTGCAGGTTCGCTCCTCGACGGCATGCTGCCCAAGGCACAGGCGATCGAAGACGCCATCCGCGGCGGTGTACGCCGCGTCCACGTCGTCTCCTATAAGACCGGAGAGGGCATTCTTGGCGAAGTGTTCACCAACGAGGGCACCGGTACCCTGGTGGTCCAGGACGTCAACGCCCTATCGCCGGCGGAGATCACGGCGAGCGCGTAACGAGGCGAACCATGAGTTTTTTGTGGAACAAGAACGCAACCCTTGATGAGCGCGTGCTTAATTACACGGCCGGAAGGGACTACGCGCTCGATGCGCGCCTCGTTCGCTATGACGTGACGGCGTCGATTGCGCACGCCGAAATGCTCAACGGTGTAAAGCTCCTGGATGATACGGATCTTGCGGCCTTGCGCGCCGGCCTCACGGCCTTGGGGGATGAGCACTCCCGCGGACAGTGGCGCATTGAGCTTGCCGACGAGGATGGCCACACGGCGCTCGAGAAGCGGCTGACGCAGCGCATCGGCGCCGGGGCGGGCCGCATTCATTTGGGCCGATCGCGCAACGACCAGGTGCTCGCGGCACTGCGGCTGTATCTGCGCGACGTCATCGAGGAGCTGTGCACGCGCGCCGCCCGCGTCGCCGCCGAACTCGAGGAGCTCGGCCGCCGCGAGGCGGCGACACTTTTGCCGGGCTACACGCACATGCAGCAGGCGATGCCGAGCTCCGTTGCCCTCTGGGCGCAGGGCTTTGCCGCACAGGTGCGTGACGACGCCGAGGCGTTGGGATTGGCGCATCGGCGCCTCGCGCAAAATCCGCTCGGCTCCGCGGCGGGCTACGGCACGCCGGGACTGCCGATCGACCGCGAAGCCACCCGCAGCCGCTTGGGCTTCGCGAGCACGCAGACCCCGGTAACCGCCGTGCAGCTCTCGCGCGGCAAGGGCGAGGCACAGCTCCTCTTCGAAATCACGCTCCTTCTGCAGGGTCTCGGCCGCTTTGCGACCGACGTGCTCCTCTTCTATACACAGGAGTTCGGATTTCTCTCCATCGCCGACGCCTTCACCACCGGCTCATCGATCATGCCGCAAAAACGCAACCCGGACGTCTTTGAGCTCATTCGCGGCAGCTCTGTGACGGCGCAGGCATGTCTCGATGAAGTGCTCGGCCTGTGCGCAAAGCTTCCGTCCGGCTATCAGCGCGATCTGCAGCTATTGAAGGCGCCCTTGTTCCGCGGCATTGACCTTGCGCTTGAAACACTCGACATCCTGCCGCCGGCAATCGCGTCTATAAAATTCCACCCGGAGCGCATTCGCCTCGATGCCTCGATCCATGCTGCCGAGGAGGCCAACCGGCTCGTGGTCGCCGAAGGCATTCCGTTCCGCGAGGCCTACCGGCGGGTGCGCGAAAACCTGAAGCGCTGAAGCGCGCTCACTCCGCATCCGGCTGCGCCTCAGGTGCGGCCTTGGCAAAGGCCGGTAGCCCCTCAAGATGCGCGCTGATCTCTCTCAGCCTGGGATAGGGCGCAAGATCGCAGTCAAAGCGGCGCGCGTTATACATCTGCGGCACGAGGCATATATCCGCAACCGTCACGTCGGAGCCGACGAGATGCCGCGCATCGCTGCCCCCGCGGGCCGCTTCGGCTTCCAGCGCCTGAAACCCGCACGCGATCCAGTGCCGGTACCAGGCATTGACTGCGGCCTTGTCGTGGCCGAGCGGCGTGCGCAGATAGTTGAGCACGCGCAGATTATTGAGTGGATGAATATCACAGGCGATCACAAGCGCAAGCGAGCGCACGCGCGCCCGCTTGGCAGCAGCGCGCGGCAGTAACGGCGGATCGGGATGAGTTTCCTCGAGATACTCAATGATGGCGAGCGACTGCGGGATCGTCGCCTCGCCATCGACCAGGAGCGGGATGAGTCCCTGCGGGTTCACCGCCAGATAATCGCTCCCCCGATGCTCGCCGCCACCTCGAGTGAGCTGGCGCGGCAGCGATTCGTACTCGAGGCCCTTGAGGTTCAGAGCGATGCGCACTCGATAGGCGGCCGAACTGCGAAAGTAGGTATAGAGCTTCATCAGTCGTAGACTAGCGAGCCATGAGCATTTGGCGCAACGTTGCGACCCTCGAAGAGCTGCAGGAGCGCGGACGCAATACGCTCATCGAGCGGCTCGGCATCCGTTTCACGGAAATCGGCCCGGACTTCGTGCGCGCGACCATGCCTGTCAATGCGCACACTCACCAGCCGATGGGGGTGCTGCACGGCGGTGCCTCGGTGGCACTTGCGGAGACGGTTGGCAGCACGGCGGCCAATCTATGCGTGGATCCCGCGCGCGAGGTATGCCTGGGCCAGGAAATCAATGCCAATCATCTGCGACCGGTTTCCGCCGGATGGGTGACGGCGACTGCGCGACCCTTGCATCGCGGCGGCCGCAGCCACGTGTGGCAGATCGAGATCCGCGACGAGCACGAACGGCTCGTATGCGTGTCGCGCCTGACGATGGCGGTGGTCGCCGCGAATCAGAAGTGAGATTATCGAGGCGTAGAGCTTAAGCGTGCGCCACCGGGACGCAGAACTCATGAGCACCAAACGGCAGCACATCGCCTGGGCGGCGATCACGCTTGTCCTTCTCGGCGGCTGCGGGCAGAAGGGCCCGCTGTATTTGCCCGACAAGAAGGGGAGCGTCGTAAAGCCCGTTACACCCTCGCCCGACGTCTCAACGCCTGCGGAAAAGATTGATCCTGATCAGCAGGACGACTCGCAAACGCCGCACACGCCGTAGAAGCTCAGGCGCGCACCAGCCCCTGCAAGGGCTTCACGGCAGCGCTGTCCGGAAACACCGAAGTGTCAAGAGCGCGCGTCGGCACGGACAGGTGATCCGCCAACACGCCCTTCAGTGCCGAGTGCATATTCAGGGTGGGCGCAAGATCCCGTCCCTGGTACAGGGCGCGCTCGGCGAGCCCCGGCCAGTCGGCGATGACGCGACCGCCGTGCACGGCGCCCCCCAGTAAAAAGGCGGCGGCAGCCGTGCCGTGATCCGTGCCGCGCGTGCCGTTGACGGCTGCCGTGCGTCCGAACTCCGTCGCGATCATCACGACGGTGTCGCGCCACACGGGTCCCAAATCCTCCTTCAGCGTGCGCAAGCCCGCGTCCAGAGCGGCCAAACGTGCGGCGAGCTGTCCCTGCGCGCCGCCTTCATTCGCATGGGTGTCCCAACCTATGGCGTCAAACACCGCAACCCGCGGGCCGTCATCGCTCTTCAAAAAGCTCGCCGTCGCATGTATCACTTCCTTATAGGGCGCGCCACCGCCCGCCTTGGGCTGTGCGCGACTCGCGAGGAGTTGCGCCGCCGAATTCTCCGGAGTTCCCTCTGCCATCGCGGCATCCTGCGACGCATCCGCAACGGACTGGGTCGAAAGGGCATCCGCAAGCCGTTGCGAAAGGACGGGATCGGTTGAGTACAAATCCGTGATGCGCTGCAGAGTGTCTTCATCGAGCGCCGCCAGATGCGACGGCGACCAGGATGCAACCGGCGCAGGCCCGCGCATGACGAGCGGCACATTCTGCCCGAGCGCGATGCCGAGTTCCCCGCGCCGCGCGCTGCGATCGGGTGGCAGTGCGGCAAGCGCCCGGTTGATCCAGCCCGTTTGCACGGCATGCGCGCGCGCGCAGCCATTCTCGAGCACGTCCTGGCCGTCAAAATGCGAGCGCTCACGATAGGGACTTGCGATGGCGTGAAAGACGATGAGCTCCTGGGCTGCGAAGGACTCGTTCAGAAAGGCAAGGCTAGGATGCAGGCCGAAGAGCCCGTCGAGTCTGAGCGCGCCGCCGGACGCTCCCGGCGCGGCGATGGCGACCTCTCCGCGCAGTCGCGCGTAGTTGGGATCCGCGTACGGCGGCACGGCCGTCAGCCCGTCGAGGGCGCCGCGCAGAATGATGAACACGAAGCGCGGGCGCGTATCGCTGCCCGCGAAGGCGATCCTGCTCGTGAAGAGCGCACTGCCCGCCGCAAGCGCAGCGCCGGAGAGAAATTCACGTCGTTTGATAGCTCGCATGTTCGTTCTCCTAGCGGCGCATGAACTCAGGCGCGGTCAAAAGCAAAGTCAGCGCCTGTGAACCGCTCGCCGCGCGAGTGATCGCCGTATGCGTCGCCGTGCTCAGAGCGGCGCCGAGCCACTGCGGCGCCAATAGTGCGGCATCCTGATGCGCGCCCATCTTCTGGCCCAGAGCATCCGCCCACTCGATGCGCTTCATCACTGCGGACGCGCCGTCCCAGTCGGCGCTGCGATCCGGCCAGCCCGCGGGCGAGCCGGGCGCAAAAATGCGCTGCCCGAGGAGCGCAAATGACGTGCGCGCCTTGTCAGCATAATTCTCCGGGATCTGCAGCCCGCGCAGACTCGAGATGATGTACTCGCCGGGAGTTTTGAATTTTGCCAAAGCCTGCGCCCAACATTCCTTGAGCCCGATCAATGCGCGGTACACCGTGGGCAAATCGCCGCTGCTGTCGTGAAAGGAGCGCGCGAGATGCTCGACCGCCGCCGGCGGCGGCTCATCGGCGATGAAATGGCGCGCAAGCTTGGTCGCGATGAAATGCGCGGCGGCAGGACGTTGCGCCAAGTCGCGCAGCACCGCGACGCCCTGCTCTTGGCCGCCCTCTGCATAGCGCTTTCCCAGCACGACCTGAGCCCCCGGCTCATGCATCTCGGGACGAAACACAAATTGCCCGGGCACCCCGCCCGTCAGGCGTCCGAGATTTTGTCCGCCAATGGACCAGCCGGTGATGACCTGCGCGAAACTCGTGACGTCTGCCTGCGTGTAGCCGCCCGCGACGCCCAGTGTTTGCAGCTCTAGAATCTCGCGCGCGAGATTCTCATTGATGCCGAAGCGATGCTCGCTTGCGCGCCGTTCGGCGCGGCGCGCAAGAAGGGAATTCGGACCGACGGAGATCTGATTATCCAGATACAGAAGCATCGCCGGATGGCACGTCGAGGCGAGCAGGAGATCCGTAAAGTTGCCGAGCACGTGCGGCCGGATCGCCTCGCGCTCGAAGCTGCCGGCGAGCCCGAAGACCGCCACCTTGTCCACTGAAACCGCAAAATGATTCGTCCAAAAATACGTGAGGCGTTCAATGAACGGTCGATCCGTCGTCAGCGCCTCGCGGATCCGTGCAGAGGTTTCGTCAGCGTAGATCGGCTTATAGAGCTGCCCGATCTTCATGACCGCAGCGGCATCGGCATTCGCTGCAGCGCCGGCGCGCGCGTCACGCCGCTCGCGTCGCAGCTCAAGCGCCTGCGACAATATGTCAGCCGAGCTGCGCAGCTCGCCGCCCTGCAGGCGCGGTGCGGCGCCAGCCAACTGTGCGCTGAGCCAGCCGCGTGCATCGCCGCTCACGCGCGCAAGCTCACCCGGCCGGGCTCCCAGCCCGAAGCGGTTCGCGGCAATTGCGGCGGCTAATGCAGGGTCGTCCATCACTTGCGCCTATTCTTCGGCCCAATGATCCGTACAGCGCGCCATCGCCAGCCCGGTTGACACAGGCACGGCGCGCGAGCCGCATTCGCTATACTGCGCAACTTCACGCGCGCATCCACTATGAGCACTCCTGCCGATTTAGTACTCGTCGACGGCTCCTCGTACTTGTACCGGGCCTTTCACGCGTTGCCGCCGCTTTCCAACTCGCGCGGCGAGCCCACCGGTGCGCTCCTGGGCGTCCTCAATATGCTCTTGAAGTTTGTTAAGGAGTATCGACCGGCGCACATCGCTGTCGTTTTCGACGCCCCGGGCAGAACTTTCCGCGACGACCTGTTTGCGCAGTACAAGGCTCATCGGCCAACGATGCCGGACGATCTGCGCTCGCAGGTTGAGCCGCTGCTCTTGATGCTGCGCACCCAGGGGCTGCCGGTGCTGCGCATCGCGGGCGTCGAGGCCGACGATGTCATTGGCACTCTTGCGTGCCGTGCAGCAGGCGCGGGTCAGCGAGTGCTCATTTCGACCGGCGATAAGGACATGGCGCAGCTCGTCAATGAGTCGATCACGCTCATCAATACCATGAGCAACAGCACGCTCGACCGCGCGGGAGTGAAGCTCAAATTCGATGTCTATCCAGAGCAGATCGTCGACTATCTGGCGCTCGTCGGGGATTCATCCGACAACATCCCCGGCATCAACATGGTGGGACCAAAGACTGCAGCCAAGCTCCTGGGTCAATACGGCACGCTCGATGTGCTGGTCGCGCACGTCGCCGAGATAGCAGGCAAGGTAGGCGAGAATCTGCGCGCCGGACTCGAGACTCTCGAGCTGTCACGCAATCTTGCACGGCTGCGCACCGACCTGGAACTGCCGCTGCAGCCTGAGGAGTTGCGGCCCGCCGCGGCGAATCTTGGCGAATTGCGTGCACTCTACGAGCGCTATGAGCTGCGCTCGCTCCTGCGGCAGTTGGAAGGCGTCGACTCCGGCGCCGAGCGCGCCCCTACTGAGGCTGCCCCGCCGCCTGCCGTCGCCCGCGTCCCGCGCCACTACGAGACCATTACGTCATGGCCGGATCTTGAGCGCTGGCTTGAAAGACTGCGGCACGCGGCGCTCTTCGCCTTCGATACCGAAACTACGAGCCTTGACTACATGCGCGCGCAGATCGTCGGCGTATCCTTCTGCATCGAGCCCGGATTCGCAGCCTACGTTCCGCTGCAGCACGACTACGCGGGGGCCCCCGAACAATTGGACCGTGCCCAGGTGCTGGCTGCATTACGGCCGAT